>JAABUT010000210.1_pt1 | contig 109656 bp, 112 predicted proteins | sample 5559281 | NCBI WGS metagenome assembly JAABUT01 (sample SAMN10711880, study PRJNA513359) | rock metagenome | isolation source: Antarctica rocks | place: Antarctica: Victoria Land, Ricker Hills nord | collected 2016-01-04 | reverse complement strand
CGTCTTTGAATTTTTTGAACAGCTCAGATGAAGTCACTCATCAAACTATCAGATATTTGAAACTATCTGATTCGCTTGAACAATGAACATAGAGCAGTTCGAGAGTTCAAGAACAAACTACTCAAATGTGATGATTCAAAGATCATCATTTCTAGAGCAACTATTGCTGTTCAGTCTTTGACTTCAAAGTTTGACTGATCAAAGTCGCGCAGCGCAGTTTTGACTAACATCAAGAATGCAAACGTTCTAGTTGAAATCTGTTTTGTATATCACAAATCAGATCATAGTTTCAGAGAATGCTTGAATCAATCTATCAAAGTCAATGCAATTGACAAGAACTATAATCATTTTAAACTTGATACTGAATCAGAGTTCAAGTCAAAAAACTAGTCATCTCTTCAATAGTCACTGAAGTGAAGATTATATCTTTGTGCAATCTAGACGAAATTCTATCGAAAGAGAATTACTTTGATAAGTCATTTCTGATCGATGCTCTTCTCATCTTGCAAAATGAATCATTCAGTCTTCGCTTTTTGATAGACAGTGATTCAGTTATTTATATAATCATACATATCAATCTAGTCGATAGAGTATGTAAAGAGCTGAAAATTCAATCTATATCACTGACAAAAGAGAAGTTAATAAAAGAATATGATGAAAAGATATTTAAGAAAACTATCATTCATAAAATTCTATTGAATCTCATCATTGAAAGTCATAAGAAATTGACTGTTTCTATGTTGATAGCTGACATTGATCATCACGAAGTCATATTAGAAAAATCATGAATGAATAAAAAAAAATATTACTGAATATGCAAATCGACGTCATCGTTTTTTCGAATCAATTAAATACTTTCATTTCGATTTTTTCAATCTCTTTTAATTCAAAGCATTCAAGTTGATCGCGATCAACTTTGTTTACTTCTATCTTTCAGTCAAAGATTTCTAGAATGCTCAAATGATCTGTTTCAACTACGATTCAAGAAAAGTTATTCACAATTCAAAGTATAAACATCGCTTCGTTCAAAACATTGTTGAATCACTCAAAGAAGAATCAGACTGAAGTATTCGCTCTATTCATGAAGAATATCAATAGAGAAATCATGTACAACACTCAGTGCAATTTGAACGCTCTGAACGTCTCTTTCATCAAGAAAACTGCTCAGAATTTGAAAGCTATTAAAGTCAAGCTGTCTTCAGAATATCATGATTTTCTAAATGTTTTTGATTGAGCTCAATTGAATAAACTACTCTTTCATCGCTTCTACAATCATAAAATTGAGCTCATCAATAATTCAACACTTTCTCGCTGTCAAGTCTATCAAATGTTCTCTGTTAAACTTCTGAAAGTAAAGAAGTACTTAAACAAGAACTTATCAAAGAAATTCATCACTTTCAGTCAGACTCTCTATTTCTTTCTCGTTTTATTCATTCTCAAAGCAAATGAAGATCTTCGATTTTGCGTGAACTATTGAAAGCTAAATGTCATTTTCAAAAGAAATAAATATTCTTTATCATTGATAGACGAGATCATTGATAAAATAGTGAATTGCAAGCATCTGACTAGATTGAACATCATATCAGCATTCAACAAACTTCAAATGCATTTTGATAGCGAGAATTACATCATCTTTATCACTGCTTTAGAAGCATATAAATACAAGATGCTATCATTCAAACTGACTAATGAATCAATCTTCTTTCAGCAATATATGAATGACATTTTATGAGACTTTCTGAACGACTTTTGTCAAGTCTATTTAAATGACATTCTCATCTATAGCAAAACAAGAAAGAAACATAGAGATCACGTTAAACTAGTATTGAGATGACTACGCGAAGTCGAACTGCAGATGAATATTCAAAAGTGCGAATTCAATGTAAAAAAGACTGTCTTTCTAGAAGTCATTGTATCAGAACAAGATCTTCGCATGAATTCAAGCAAGATGATCATCATAGTCAATTGAATTACTTCGATCAATTTGAAAGAAATTCAGAGCTTCGTGAAATTTGTGAACTTTTATCATCATTTCATTAGAAACTTCTTCAAACTAGTCAAATTGTTTACTCAATTGACTAGAAAAGACACATCTTTTGTTTGAAATGAAGTTTGTGTTCAAGCTTTCAGAAATCTAAAGAAACAGATCAGTTTCGCTTCAGTTCTTCGTCATTTTGATCTCAAACATCAAACTATTTTGAAAATCAATGCATTGAACTATGTAAAAGATGAAATACTGTCTCAGTATGATGATGAAAGTGTACTTCACTTGATAATCTTTTACAACAAAAGCATGATTCTCGCTGAAATCAACTATCATATCTATGACAAGAAATTGCTGATCATTATTCGCTGTTTCAAACATTGACGACTCAAGCTGAAATGTACTGAATTACTCATTCAGATATTCATTGATCATCAAGCTTTGAAAATCTTCATGAAAAACAAACAGCTGAGTCAATGTCAAGTCAACTATCTGAACATTTTATTGAAGTTCAATTTTCAGATCATCTTTAAATCAGGCAAAATGAACACTAAAGTCAATGTATTAACTTAAATGTCTCTAGCGAACATCTTTGAATCAGCTAAACAATTTAAAGATTGCTTTCAAACTATTTTTATCTTTGATAGAGTCAATATTCTATCTATTGACTTGAAATTGAACGCAAATTCAAAATCAGAAGTCAATCTTTTTCAGAAAGTACAATTAGTCAATTAAATGAATGAGTTCTGCAGCGAATATAGACAAGCTAAAAACGACAACAAGCTCAAGCTTCATAGCACTAAGATGAAGAACTGCAAAATTATTGACGACGTTCTATTTAGAAAAGATCTACTGTGAATCTCTGAGAACATGCATACGAAATTACTACAAGAAGTGCATAATCAATCTTCAATCTTTCATCTTAACAATAAATGAACTATTGATTTAGTTCAGCGTTTCTACTATTGATCAAATCATTGAACTACTATTCAATGATACATTCAAAACTGTCATGCTTATCAGCGAAGCAAAGCTTCTAGAGATAGCATCAATGAACTTCATCATTCTTTCTTGATTTCACAGAAACGCTGAAAAGATATAGCTATGAACTTCATCATTGAACTATCTTTGTCAGAAGACTATAACATCATTTGCATAATCATATGTCATCTCATCAAAGAACGTCACTATGTTTTCTGTTATTGAGAAGATGATGACATCTCAGTCAAAGAAACAGTCTGAATTATGCTATGAAACGTTTATCAACTGCATGATTTATTCAGTTCTATTGTTTTGAATAAAGACTCTCAATTCATATTTATCATGTGAAAGAGTCTTTGTAAGCGACTATGAATTATCACTAGTTTATTCACTGCTTATCATTCTGAGATTGATGATCAAACAGAGCGAGTCAATCAAGACGTTGAACGCGAACTCAGAATCTACTGTAATTACATGCAGAATGATTGAGCTAAATGAATATTTATGATTGAGTTCAGTGACAATGTCAATACATTCTCAATCATCTCAATGATTTTTTTCTACTTCAATAAAGAATTTCACTTTTGAATGAGTTTTGATTCAGATACAACTGACTACGAAATCACTTGTGAACAAATTGAAGTTAGAAAAGCAGATGATATTGTCATCTGAATGAAAAAGTTACTGAACTTCGATCATCAATAATTGAAAAAGACTAAGCTGATCATTGAAGCTCAAATCAATAAACATAGATGAAACGTCATTTACAAGATAAATGATCAGATCTGACTATCTTTCAGAAACGTCAAAATCACAAGATCATGCAAGAATTTAAAACATAAACAGCTAAATCTCTATCAAATCATTGTTAAAGTTGAAACTTTCTATCATCTTCGTCTATCTACAAGCATGAAGCATATACACTCGATGTTCAGCTTGAAGCTACTATGATCATATTCAGAAGATTCTCTATCAGAACAACATTCAGAATCACTCAGATCAATTATTATTGAAGACGATGAACATTAAAAGATAGACAATATATTGAACTTCAGACGTTATTGAGATCAAATACAGTACAAAGTTAAATGAAAAGATCTAAATAGAAATGATAAATGATACTATGTCGATAAAGAGAAATTCGATGACTCAGAGAAAGTTTTGAATGAATTTCATAAGCTATATTCAAGCAAATCGCGCTAAATATCGAAATAACTATCAACAAAAGCAAGCAAAGAAACTACATTCATGTGAATATGAATTTTCGAAGAAAGAAGTAATGTTACAAGCGTATCAAGATCAATAAGACTGAACAAGACTGAAGCTTTAATCAATTTGCAATGCACGCTAGCGAGTACTCTGTGTAATGATTAGAGCTAGTCAACGATCTGATCGAGATCTGGCTCAGGTTTGACTCAGATATGACTCAACACTCTTTTTCTTTCTCAACACTCTTTTTCTTTTTCAACATTCTTTTTCTTCATCAACATCTTGTTCATCTACATCATCTTCTTTTCATGTCACAAACACATCTCTTTCGAGTCTAGCGCAGTCTCTGAACATTACATAAATAGAAGCTTTTGTATCAATCTTTTTCTGTATTCTTAATATTCAGTTATAGCTATCTTTAAAGATCAAGCACTATCAACTCTGATCTTCATTGATTGTATCATCTAGACATGATTCTGACACAGAGCAGCTTCAGATGTTAATTTTGATTGCTTAAGAGCTAGTTAGTAAGAAATTTTGTAAGCTCGTAGTGTTGCGTTGAGAGTTCTCGCGTTCAAATTGATCTCAATATTCATTTTCAGCTGTCTTCAGATGATTTTAGACTTCGATTGTAACTGATGTAACAGTATTTTAGCTGCTTGAGAAATAATTGATAAGAGTCTTTCTGATCTGAATTTATTAACTTTGAAGAATGTTGTTTGAAGTTTTCTTCAAACGCTTCGAATGATGCTTGAGAAAACATTCAAACTTCATGCTATTTGAGTGAATGTAAGATCTAATTTAGCTTGTTCTGATATTTCATCTTTGATGAGCAAAGAAAGCTTCTTTCTAGAAGTCTTGTTATCAGAAATTGAAGTTAACGAAGCTCTTCTGAGCATTGTGAATGCAGTTGAAGAAGATGAGTTGTTTTGAAGATACGCGATTTAACATGTTTTCGCGATTTACGTGAAGACTTAGTGCGAGATACTGTAATAAATACTACTTTTCACGCTGGTATTTTCATACTGTTTCTTACTACAGTCTACAGAAGTATCAAAATGAGAATGACGTTATCATCACTTATTACTACCTTAGTCTCAACCCTACTGTGAAGGCCTGAAATAATTTTAAGAATCACATGATTGAAAGCGACAAGAACAATGATGAAGAAGACAATTCTTGTTTGATTCGATACTATTAGTTTAAAAGTGAAGCGAGGTGAATATACCAGGTAGTGACGAAGCTGTCTTACTGTGAATGAATACTCTTCACCTTGGAATGCGCTGACCTGAGCAGACTTAGTGATCATCTTTAAAAGACTTGTATATGGTTCTGTAGACGCTTGGCAGCTGTGAACTAAGGTTGCACAGATCTGCGGGTTGTGCTCATTGAATTAATGATCTTTGCACATATGATGACTCCTCAAGTATATTCATGGTTACTGGTGTGCTTTAGCGCCAGCTCAGCCTCTTCTCCTTGTTCAAGAGCCAAGGCGTCGAAACTCGTCCATAGCCTGGGTTTGAGGTACGGTAGGCTGAATAACATCTTCAGGCAGCTTCTGGTTCAGCTGGGCTAAGGTAAAGTGCCCATTAACGTTGTACACCACCCGGTAATACACTAGCAGCTGCTTCATAGTAGTAAAGTAGAAGCCCCGGATGTAGGTGGTGGGTGTACGAACTCTATAATGAACAGACTTTTAATACAGATGTTGGCGATGTTGGCGTATGTCAAGAGCAGCATCAGTACGACTGGCATGCGAGCTGTGCGTTGCAAAAGGCCGAGGTTGATTGCTATCATCCATAGCCCAAGCTGGAGTATATGCAGTGGAGAATTTGGTGAATGCGAATTCATTCGCACTGCTGAATGCTGCGGCGCCTCTCAACTCTGCTCGCTGGCAATGAGTTCGTCCTTTGACATCTTCCCACTATCAACAAGTGCTTTGTCCTCCTCTCTCCTTTCCAAGGCTTTAGCATACGTTCTCGAGCACCTTCAGGGGCACAGAGGTCGATAGTAACCAATTTCATGCTGCTGAGACTTGATTGTAAATAATAGAGAAACGAGATGCATAGTCTACTGGATAAACAAATATAGCTCTATTCAGTAATTTCGTCTTGTCCGCAAAATTTATATGTATCTTGGTTACTCTCATTGGTGAACACTGGTCAAGTGCGGTGGTACTGGAGTACAAATTTACCGGTGGTCAGCAGAAAGCATTCAAACATTGATGACCAAGGCCGAGGCATTTAAGGGTGTCAGCTGGGATAACGAAGGTAGTAGAGAAGGTCAGCAGCAGATTCAGATTGTATCGAATTGTTAGATCACTAATTGGTAGGCAGCGAATATGACAGCACTGTCACCAGTGGATTAGCCTTTTAGGGATCCGAGAAGATTTCGGATGGGATTGATGTTACTGATTAATCTTACACCCCAATACATTCCGCATTTTCAGTTGATCCGGAAAAAGGTCTGATCTTAGATCGATTCGTGGGGGTGGAAGGCAGCAAGAGAAATCCCAGCCTGGAATTCAAAGCAGCAGGTCGTACGGCATGAAGATTCGTTACGCGACGACAGCTTCGTCGTTATATCTAAATCCTTGTCTCCAAAACTTTCGGGACATCGCCTTACATTCTGCCTCCATATAACGTTACCTATGTTGAATACACCTCCTATCCTAGTGATGCTTTCTCCCGGGATGGCTTTGCACACTCGTTTGGATGTCCACTTCGTTTTCCATGTCCTAATCCTGTATGGGCTCTTCGGCATCGCTGAGTTCGTTTGGACCAATGCTGGTGTCTCCTCTTAGCTGCTCTTGATCGTGTGAATCCTCGTTCTTTCGCCTCCCCTTTATGTCCTTCTGATCTCACTCCTGCTGAATCTTGTCCTGCTTTTTGTCATAAGCTATATATTCCTTTCCCTTCCCAGCTGAAACCTCATACGGGTGCATTGATCTCGGCGTTCTTCAGATAACTGCATCGTCTCCCAAATTAGTTAAAAACAACCACAAATAATACATCAACCATTCCCCGACCTCTCATAGCAAAAATTGGTGGATGGTCTTCAGCCTCTCACTTGCTCGATATTCTTTACGGTTATCACCATCAAGCTTTGGCACCATTTGCGGTAGCTCGATGTCTGATGCACAACACCTCGGTGTTCAACCGGGCCTTAATACTGACACCTGCTTTTTGAATCAGACCAACCCCCGCATTGGAAAATCGTGCTAATATGCCAATTGATTCTGTCATCTGGTTGCTCTAGAGCCACCTGCGTAAGTTGCCTTCTTGGAACTCCCTCTCACACACTCACCACTGACCATCGGCTTTGAATTGATTGCGTGGATCCTGTAAATACGACCATACAACCCGGCTTTCCACTGGGTTATCTGGCAACTGCGCACAATGGATATGTGGCACCTATCCTTATTAACCTCGTCATAGGTGTTCTACTTAAATGATCCGTGGATCAACAGAACATACCATCGTCGTTGTCTACAGGGACTTCGGAAAGTTCAGCGTCTCACCAGGTGTTCGGTCATAACAGCCGTCAGGCTGATTGCGACGTCAAAGTCGAAGACGGTGCTAGATGAGCTTTAAGAAAGCTTCCACAAAATACTGAGACATCATGCACACACCTACCTCCGCATGGGATAATTGGGGACCAAGATACCTAGGCCATGGAATTTATGGAACATTAAGCAATCAAGAGAGGACTAGACGAAGTGTTCACGATGTCTTAGGTGGAACCTCAGAACCTCTGAAATATGGATACTAGCTTACCTACTGCTAGTTCCGCCTATATACCTTTACTATAATAGCCAAGCTGTTGGCTCCACCGCCGTAATACGCTTCAACGATCGACCAAACTTCTTTCTTGAGACCCTCGGCTGGCTTGCTTGTGTGAAATCCTCTGCGATTTCGACCTTCTGTTTTCCAACTCTTCCCCATTATCAAGATTACGCTTCGACCGTTGCCTTAGAGCATTGTTTTTGATCTCCTGCAGAGGCATTTGTGTCCTCATAGCTCTTTCCGGTTCCAGTTTAGGTTCCAGTTCAATACCATCAAACATTGCCAGTAGGGCCCGTAGCTGCCCAGACGCATCAAGAAAATTAAACCATGATGTTTGGTGAATTATCATCTTGTCCGCAATGGCGGCCTTCCCATCAACAATTGACACAATGTATGGTACTGTTGTAGTCACATTGAGAACTTGGACCCAATGCGAGTATACTATCAAGAGGCGTAACTACACCGGGTTAGCTTAGTAGAGAGCAAGTATTTACAAGAACCCACGTTCATAGATCTTATGTCGAGTAGCGTACGATGTTTTGCAGCCATAGCAAGTACAAAATAGAGCTCCGCCGTGGTAAGAGAGGAATCTGGTCGGGGACCTCTCTCGTATCAGGACTGAGGAGAATGGAGTTGCCTTTGTGATATTGTGCGGGAATGTCGTGGCAGTATCTGCAGAGGGATGGGACATAATCAACTCTGCAGAAACACCGAGGGAGTATGTATCGTTCTTGATGTGGAGATTGTGATTTCTTAAACCCCCCGTATCAGCATCATGTATTGCAAAAGTATTGAAATGTATAAAGGATTTGAATTGCTCACCGGTTAACCTGTAGCTTCTCTGCAGTCTGCTGTGACAGGACTGTAATCCAGCCAACCAAGACTGACGAGACGTATTCTGAGCAGAACCGAGCAGTCTTTGCGTCGCGCAACACAAGGTCCATAAAGAACGTCGACGACCGGCCCTTCTCGCCCCCAATGATGTCCCCAACAGAATGTATATTATCCCATGCAATCTCTCCATCGCTTTCATAGGCCTCGACATGTAGTTGTTCTAATTGCAGTTCACTTGGGGTTGAGTTTTTCGAGCGCTTCAGATCGCGAAGAAGACTGCGAACAGAGGACTGCCATGGCATTCTGAGCCGTGCGCCCGCTGCGCATAGCTGATTGAAGGGATGGGGATGTAGATGTAGATGGTAATTCGGATAAACTGTCAGGAATCGTTCTTGTATTCAGGTTGCTTGATCATGAAAAGACTAACGTCTCAAATGACGCGACGTGGCTAACCGTGGCTAACCGTGGCTAACCGTTTCGGTAGATACAGTCACGTGATATGACTAATCATGCTCTTCGTACCTGGTGGTATCTACGTACCAACACTTCCTCAGCTCTCCTTTCGAGCCTTTCCAGAACTACACATCTATCATCATGTCTACCCCGGCCTCTTTAGATGAATCAACTCCACCTTTTTGTCATGGCCCGACGACGCTCTATCCCGTAGAATTGATCGTATACCCGCCGGAAGTGCCTGGGACATCCGCGAGCTAGGCACGTTCCAGATTCTTCGTACTCCCCCGGCTAAGATAAATCCTCCAATATGGCTTCAGTCACACTTCGCGGAAGCAATAGCTCGCGTGCGAGAAAGCGTACCTATGCAGTCAGTCCTCCAGCTTTTCCGCCAGGATTGGCGTAACATGACTCATGAGGACCTTACTCGAGCTGCTGGGCCGTTGGCCTCGTTCGTTACGCTGCTATCTCAAGTACTTGAGACTGCCATTGTTTCAGACCCTCTTCGAGAGCTGAGAGTACAAGGGTTTGACGAAAATGCTCCCACAGGTCTCCCCAGCACGGGTGTCTCGTCCTCGCCCCCAATGTCATCTTCTCCTCCAGAATTTCCCAATAAAAGGTTCCGCAAAGATCGATCTTCGAGTAGCTACTGGCCTTCTGATGAGAGCGACCAGTCAAGTCATGATCAGCGGGCAAAATCTGAAGCAACAACGAACGCCTGCATTTACGAGCTTTTGCGTTGCGTTACTGAGATATCCAGAAAAACAAACGATTCTCCTTTCCGTCTAGAATGGACGATAACGCAAGATACTGCCAGAGTCCATGCAGGATCGCACGAATACACTACTATTAACGATGGCAATTTCGTACATAAAGCCCATCGCATGGGTTATTGGCAACGGGCTTCTAATTATTCATATTGCTCCATCGAAGTGAGTTTACTGCTGATCTCCCTTCGACTCCAATGCTGATGCATTCCATCCTACGAAGGTCAAGTCTTGGCACAATACCTTAGAAAAACCCCGCACTGTCAAAGCTCAAGAAGCTGCGCACCTAGTCGCTATGTTTTCTCAGCATATAAGTGCTGAAGTTGCTCTTCAGCATGATTTAGTGTGAGTTCTCTATAGCGATGATTAGTCCTTGCTGAACGAAATAGTGTACCACTAGTATCTGGCGCTCAAAACCTTTTCTCATTAGTGCTTGGCAACTTCCCGAGAGAATACGAGCAATATCTACATGATGGCTCTCAATCAGAACAATTGGCGTTTGCAAAAGTCGAGGAATATGGCATGTTCAAGATGCAAGACTCTGACGAGCTGAAAATTGTGTTTACTATTATTGTTGCTCTCAACCTGAAGTTGCAGAGTCTCGGACCAGTGGGTTGAGGGCCAATGACCTTCTCCTCTGGATCGACACTCTTTGTTGCCCGCTGAAGCCTCTAAATCTCAAGGTACAAGCCTTAGCATTGATGCAAGAAACTTACAAAGACGCGGAGCATGTCCTGGTCTTTGATTCCGCCCTCGAGAACACAGATCACACATCCCTAGACTACCTCGAAATTTTAGCCCGGGTGCTTACATCCGATTGGATGCGGAGACTATGGACGCTTCAAGAAGCTTTCCTGGCACAGAATCTGTGGGTGCAATTCAGTCGCGAGGCGATCAGTATTGATCAACTACTCATAGAACATAATGAAATGGATAAAAGGGTTGAAGCGAGAATAATGTATACATTCACGAGGAACTTCGTCTTCAGTATTCGCCGTAGGCGCGCCCTAAAACCTTCATCCCACACATTCCACATCCACACACTCGCCCTAGGTATAATAGGACGGTCAGTGACCGAGCCATGTGATGAGCCTCTTTGCCTGAGCACAATTCTCGATCTGGACATGGGGAACGCCACAGCGGTAGCCCGAGCGCCCCCAGAGCAAAGGATGAAAATACTCTGGGACCGCTGGTCTAAGAGTACTCACGGCATACCTGGGAGAATAATCTTTAGCGACGGCCCAAAGCTCTCCCACGCTGGCTATCGATGGGCTCCTTCTACGCTACTACGAGGGAGCATGCCCTTGGTTTTGCTCCCCGAGGGTTTCGGCACTGGCATGCTGTGTCCTTCGGGGTTGAAGGTGCATTTTCCAGGGATCCTGCTCTCGTCTACCCTTTTGAGCAGAGAGGCTTCTGGCAAGATGAAGATTGACCGGCCCAATTTTTTACGGGATGGCAAGGGTCTATGGTACACATTTACAGTCGGAGACTTGGACGCCACGAACGCAAGAGTGGCAGACAACCCTGGCAATTTTATACAAGAGCTAGCAGCTGCGAAGAGTCCCTTCCCACCAAATGTTAAGATAGATTATTGCCGCTACGCCGTCATAATGAGCGGACAAGATGGAAACATCATTGGCTCCACCAATGCTCTTCTAGTCCATCTGCATGGGAAGGAGGGACAGATATTTCTCACCAGGTGTATTCAATCAATTCTACCTCCTTCCATTGTCCATCACAGTCTCGGTCCCATATTGGAGGCAGCTTTCCAATTCGTTCAAGATGTGCGGGACAAAAAGACAGTGGATCTCTCTGCTGATGAAACGACGGAACACTCGTCTGCTCATAAAACAGCTGCAGCAGCCGCACAAGGCTCCGTGCAGAAGGACGGGCCATTTGGTATGGGCGAGGAAGCACTTGCGAAAGATCCTGCTTTGGAACCATTGGTCCGGAAGTTCAGCGCAAATCCCGCTGCTTCCATGCAGCGGTGGATCGAATATATCCTGGATGGGAACTTCGTTGCGTTGGGTCAGATCTTGCCGGAGACCCAGGAGTGGTGTGTCGATTGACCACGGATAAGCTTCAGTAGCAGTTCGCGAGAACCTGCGTTTGAACTGCAGTGAAGTACGAAAGCTTTCACCCAATGCAGTACCCGAAAAATCACGGCTGCACACTGGGAGACCTTCGCAGCTGGTAGAAGCCGTCTCGTCGCGATATCTGCGAGGAAAGCTCTCGCCAGCCTCCCAGTTCTCGATCAGATACGATTTGCCCCAAACGAGGAGCCCATTGTTGGGCTCGGGCTCGCTGCTGGGCCATCCGACTAGATTCAGACAGCGCGTCTACGTCGTAGGAACCTGCTTCGGAAAGGATGATCTGCTCCCGCAATTGTACGTCTGGAAAGACGTCATATGCGGGATCATGACGGATCATCTTCTGTAATGCGGTTGGCTGCAGGCTGTAGGGGAGATGATCACCTGGAGCGGTGGTTGAGAAGGGAGAGATCGTGTCTTCACGGGCAATGTCGGCGATATGGAAACCTAGGATACTGACATTTTAGAGGTAGGCTCGGAGGACGTTCCAGCAGGCTAGGCTCAGTAGGATTTCAGCGTAGGGAGAGGGGGGCTGGGGATGGTGGTTCATATGTTTAACCCTCTCTGCGAGCGCTGTTTTGAAAGTCGCCGTCAATGCGACGACCTTACATTTACGAAGGGCGTGAAGCCTCGAAGCCTGATACTTCTTAGAAGGCGTTCAAAGTTTCAGCATCCCTTTGAGTTTCGTGACATGAGAAGGTGAAAGAGCTGTGGAAATAGAAGTTGAGGGGAGTAGCTCAGGATAAGGCTATAAGAGAGCGGTTGAATCTGTGGTTGTAATCGGATTCGACGACGGCTTGTTGAATTTCAGGCTATTCTTCTTCGACCTAAGTTGATTGGTCAGATATTAACACGTGACGACATGAATTTGGTAAACTCGCGAGCAGCTCTGGCATTGACTCGATTCTGTATGTTCCGCCTATCTGCAGAAGATTTACCGGACCGGTCATCTTCTAGACCCCTGATATCACTTTCGGGATAGGACTATACTAGAATTATAGATGGCTGCTGCTGCCGCTGATGATGCAGCATTTTCAATCATGGGCCAGCTGGAATGGTGGAATCTTAGTGATTAGAAGCAAAGCTTGCGATGAGGATCGGTCTCGCTCTCCGTATCCTTCTGCTTTTGTGTCTGCTGTAGTGCCAGGCGATAAGTGGTCCGGGTAAGAGGTATAGCGAAAAATTCCTTTTTAGTTAGAGCCTTGAGTTTCCTACTTCTACCGAGCGTCTCCTTGGCATGATCGCAAGCCTTTCCACGTTATTCTTTTCTTTTGTTTCTGGTTTGTTCTTCTTTTATATGTACTTTGCCATCGTGAGGAAGCAACAAAGAAACGGATGGTACGATTTTACGCTACAAAAGCTTGGCCATTTCTTACCATGCTGCCTTTTTCCTCAACATTTGTCCTCTTAATCGAATGAGAGAAGCCGTACGTCAGCAGGGAGTAATGGGGAATGGCTGGGTGGGGTCGCTTGGGAAGGTTGGGGTGGGAAGTGGGAGATTCTGGGGAGAGGGTGGGGTGCAGAATGCGACTTTCTGTGCAAAAGCTGTTACGTATCTGGTAAGCATTTCTGTAAGCCTTTATCTAAGTTTCCAAGAGTCCCCAAGTCCGCGTCAACTAGAAGCTCTCAAACATCCTCAAACCACGGCCCCTCGGCCCTCACAAACTCCTCCCACCCCCTCGGCCTCTCCTCCATCTGCGCCAGCGTCCAATCCAACTGCTCTCTCCCCCCCGCCCCATAATACGCATACTCCGTAATCAGGCCCCTAACCTCCGCAAGCGCATTTCGCACATGCGCCGGCAGTGAAGAAAGCACCTCGGATCCAGTGGAGCTTTTCTCAAACACGACAGTCTTGCCTGTGGCTTTTGTCCAGCCAGCCGCAATTTCGAGGGGATTATAGTAAGCTGTGGCGCTGATGAAGGTTTTGCCTTTGTATTTCGAGGGGTTGAGGAGAGCGGGGGTGAGGAATTTGCCCGTGTCGGTAATGTCGACTAGGGGGAGCTGGGTTGTGGGATCCCAGGGTTGGGCAAAGATGTAGGTGCCGTCGCCTTTCTACATAATACCTGGTGTTGGATATATCCTCGAAAGCGAGTGAAAGTGTTCTGGTAGAATGCTAAAGAGAGGATGGACTGACCGGCTTTGGAGTCATGATGACTTTGAAATTTTGCATGTACCATGCAGGCATGTAAAAGATGCTCTGGATAGGTAGGGTGCGAATATACGTCTCCACCTCCGCCTTGCTGTCAAAGTGGTGCACGTTACTCAGCTTACCGGAAGACATTTTGGTAACGTTCGGGAGCGAGGACCAGATGATGAGGGTGGCGCCGGCTGCGACGGCGGCATCGGCAACAGCTTTCCCTTGGGCAATCTCACTGGCGGCGGAAGCTTTTTCCCAATCTGATGTATGGAGCGTTAAAAAGACTCATGATCAAGAAACTGTGGACTTGAGGTCTGAATAGAAGCGTACAGTCCGTGACAGAGAAGACAGCATAAGAACCTGCAACTGCATCCTTCAACGAGGCCTGGTCATCCATATCGGCCTATAGACTCGATTGTCAGACTACCACCCGACTGCTTCAGCCCATTCGTTACCAGTACCTGGACGACCTCAACCCCTTCTTCTTCTAACGCGATAGCCGCAGGCTTGGTAACATCGCGAGTAATGCCACGAAGCTTGTAGATTTTTGAGAGTTTAGAATGCTTGAGCACATGAGCAATCAAGGCACCGCCTTGAGCGCCTGTAGCGCCGACGACCGTTAGGAGCTTGCTCATAGTCGCCTCGGATTACTACCTTGTGAAGCAAAAAAAGGGCTGCGGTTCTGGTCTATATAGACTTTGTGCATTCCTCCAGCCGCAGGAAGCCCCGTTATATGTCAGCATGAGTCGCAACTCGGATGGTTCATGACCCGTGAGCCGGCCCACTAATGTTGGGAGCAACCTTGGGAATTCGACTGTGTGATTTGCTCCACCAGCTTTACAGATGGTGCTTAGAAATACTTGAGTTATTTGATCACACTAGAAAAACTCGCTTGCCCTCGGTTAGCCCTATCTAGGGATCGGTAATGACCGTCATTTCGATCGTATGACAAGTCATATGACGTCAAGTCGTGACATGGATCTGACCTGACAAATGACATGACAGCAGTCTAGCCAGATCGGGTTTCGCGCTAACCCTTTCTAGGTATAGGCTAGCCCGTTTCGGTAGAACATCTTGCAATTTCCGCCGAATCCTCCCTTTTAGACTGACCGCGTCGGGTCGGGTTGACCCAATTCCTAGTCGGGTCGGGTCGGGTCGGGTTGAAAATGTGAGCAACCCGACTTCGGATCGGGTCGGATCCAAAATGTCAACCCGAAACCCGACCCGACGGTCAGTCTACTCCCTTTCCTCAACCTTTCTACATCAACCATCACCTCTATTGACTGTTATTCCTACTCTATATAAGCACTATGCTATCTGATTCAGCTGTACACGCCGCATTTACCGAGTCAATCGTTCCAGGAAGAAGAGAAAGAGTAGTGAAATGCCGCGAGCGTACACTACGAAAGATAGCTCAAACAATGCCTACTGAAGAGGAGCTTATAGGGGTAGAAGATCAGTGGTTGGAGGAACAAGATTCGATGTTGAAAGCTCGAGAAAGAGATGGAGAAGAGACGGAAATTACACTATAAATTGCTCTGTTTTCTCTGTTTTCTCCGGGTTCTCAGGCGTCTGCGGCTCCGGAATTGTTAGAACGCTCAGCCCAATAGTCGATTCCTGGGCTCTGATTGGTCAAAAGCCTTAGTAATATATATATAAGCTGTCTTATTGGCTGTCAAGTAGAAACATCTGACGTCAGGATGACAGAAAACATCTGACCTGACCTGACTGTCATATGACCATCCGTTATCCCTAGCCCTATCAACAATTTGATGGGATCTCCAGGTCTCTGGGAACAGGTTCCCTGATCGTAAATTATCGTGAGATCATGTCATCGTTCCACTTTCGAAGCTTTTCTAGCAGTGGCCATAAGCCATGAAACACACGATAACAATTATCTGCCATCTGTCAGGAGCAATTAATAACATATGGTTTTTATTTTCTTGTCTCTGCATTGCTATGTCAACATTCACACGTTCATGAATACTTGCGCAATCGGGAGCGAATGATAGACAGTTCTGAGATTGTGCAGTAGACAAATGTTCGCCAAGGAGCCCAGCTTGTGTAGGCCCTGTATGAGGGACAAAGACGGGCATATGCAAGATAGGATACCTGAAACGTATCACAGGTACCTGATCCAGTTCGAACTTACGGCCAATCTCCGAGGCTGCGGCTCTTACCCCATTCGAATGGGAAACCGAACGAAGACAATTCCCTACCATTTCGCCTCCTTCGTGGCTTGAAACTTCTTAAGTATGACAAGTTGTTTCTCCAGAGCACTCAGCCACGTTTCCAATGCTTGGTTGACCTTTCTCTGATCATCCCCCATCTTCGCGTAGAAATCCTTCTTGTATGGTGTCGCCGACATGGCGGCACTGAAAAGTGGTTTCATCATGAATGAGTGGTGTGGTTTCAGCGTATTGGTATATGCAGCCCGGAAGGACACCGAGAGCTCGTCGTTGGTGTTCGCAAGATTGTGTCGAAGTGCTTGCGCAGTGAAATCGAGTCCTCTACCACATTCATTAGAGCTGCATTTTAGCTGGAACAGGGCCGACCAACCGCACGAGCCATAACAGGCCTTCTGCGGCGATGTGCTTCTCGGTTTTCAGCTCGTTGGCAACGAGTGACTGAAGGTTGTCCGATTCAGCCGGCGCAGCTAATTGGCGTTCTCGCACTTTCTTCGATTCTATCAGCTTAGCAGGCAGCGATGATGACGCGATGAAGGTCTTGCCTTGACGTTGCCCTGGATATCATTTTTGACGGGGACGAATGATAGGGAGCCTAGCAGGTCTGAGGCAAGTAAGCATCGAGCTGTGGATAGAGCTTGAAGTCGGCATACCAAAGAGGGATGTAAGCGAGTCGGCAGAGTCAAGAAAGTCGGTAGTCGGGATTGCATTGTCATGGGCAGCATCGATAGGTACGTCAGCAAAAGACTTCTTCAGAGTGTCGAACCAAGTTCCTCGCGACGGAAAAGATTGCGCTGTTGCTGCCATGGAGGTGGAATTACGGTACTCTACCTTAGTGGTGTACGAATCTCGGGTCGCAGCGTTTTGGAGATGGTGGAATCAAAAGTCGTGGCAGACAGACCAAATTAAGCGATTCCCACCAAACCACAGCGAAATATGTACTAATTTACGGAGAAATTAACCAATTTTCTACTATTTGACCTTCTAAAATGGAGTAGAGTATCCATTCCGCTCCCAGCACTGTTGCACCCTATCCTGCATATTTGGCTTCCCTTTTTTGATTCCCCTAGCGTCGGGTTTGCCATTGGGGCTATCCAAAAACACTCATTGATCTCCTTCAATGTAATCTTCTTCCATTCCTCCTCCATGGCCTGCCTGAGCTGTCTGGAAGTCAGGTATTTGTGAAGCTTGACGCGTGACTTCAGTATACGCCATACGTTTTCGATGGGATTTGATTCCGGTGATTTAGGGGGCCAATTTTCTATGAATTCCAGCTCCATTTGGACCTTCCTGAATCGAGCGATATTCTTGTCGGAGCGCGTACCGTGTGAGCCATCATTATCCTCCTGAAAGACGAATTGACCTCCTGCTCGCTCCACTTCTTCCTTTCTACGTCGTACAATGGGTAATATATCCTTAGCATATCGTTCCTGAGCCATGGCTCCACCCGTCTTCTGTGACTTTCTTCTTATTTTGCCGTTCTTCTGCTTGTGATCCACCTCTTCAGTTCAGCCGTAAAACACCAGCTCGCTTTATAATCAACCCCTATCATAGCTCATACACTGATTTCAGTGCCTGCAATTCATGATTTTTGACAGGCATGCATTCATGATATCCAGCCTGATTAAAAGCTCTTTTCACAGTCCAAGGACTGCAGCCTAATTCGTATTCATCACAGCAGTGCTGCCACGTCCAAATACGTCGATTATAAGGTCCTTCCAGAGCCTTAATCATCTTCTGAACAGTGTCATTATCGAGCTTAGAAGAACGTTCAGAACGCTCTGCTCCAGAGCGACGCGTTAGTCCATCTAGCCAACGATATTGAGTTCGTTCAGGCACCCCTGTTTCTTTGCGTATACTTAGTGCTGAAGAGCCTGATTTCTTCGGCTGTTTGGTACGCGAGTAGGTGTAGTTCATTCTTGAAGCTTAGTAGGCCTACTGTCTTCCACATCAGGTGTTCGCGGTCGTTTCATAGTGATGTTGCAGAAATGTGGTGAGCTTCCCGTTTGTTTACTACCAAGTACTAGTTTTGGTGGGGTTTGATGGGGATCGCTTAATTTGGCTTTTGATTTCCGAACCCTCACACCCTCGGTCGGAGCCTCGGAGGACTTGCTGCTTTCGGCTGGAACCAGCACTAGCGTGGAAAGAAACAAGCTTGATGAGTCAGCCACAGATCTGCTTCTTTACCGAATCTGCCCTCGGTGCCTCGCTTATCCGCATTTTGGGTATTTCTCCGAAATGTCTTCTTTTCTCTTGACTTTCACATCTGTGCATGACGTTGATTTAGGTAGATGTGGTGCTACTCTACTAGCAGTCTTTTCCCGCTTCTCTAGGGAACTGTTCTGGCTTCTCAACTTTCGGAGTATGTGTGTTGGAGAACGAGGTTAGCTGAGGCATTTTGGTATGTAGGTTGAAGCTTGATAGGAGTCTATCTAGGAGCGAGCAGGTAAAACTCTACTAGTGGGCCCCAGCCCTATCAGCCCTATGAAGGCGGAGATTACCATCTCCCCTATTTCCAACAATCTGGACGTTGCACGAAGTACTGTAGCGAAAGGCTAGGAGAAAAGGGGTGGGGGTTCACCAACCTTTGACACGGCTTGGGGCCCATTACTTCAGGCTGACCACGAGGACAGACGAAGAAACGGGCTGAATGCTGACACAGGAACCGGGCGGAGACCCAAGGACCGCTGATCTGCAATAATTCCCCGGTCATTGTCGTCAACGTAGAACATTTCAACACCGCAATCTGCCGTGTTTCGTAGCAAGGTTTTGGATGTACGAGAATGGTCGTATCTCCGCCACGAGCTCTGAGTTCAATGCATTGAATGCCTGTGGCTATAAGGGCCTTGCTGTACGTATACGAGATTGGAACAGGGGGGCCGTAATGATATTGGTACTGCTTTCGGAAGTACTCGTACTCTTGGTTTGTCGAACTTTTCTCTCGAAGGTGTGGAATGCTACCAGGGGGACAGCTTCACACCTACACGCTCTACTACGTACGGTATCTGCTCCATGATGCGCTCGAAACCGAACCCCCCGGGATCACACGTTGCTGTAGGGTTCGCAGCGGTTCGCTAGTACTATCCAGTTCAGGGTACAGGATGTTAAACTCCGAGGTTCAGACCCTTGATGTCAAGGTTTTCTGGAACATAGCACACCAAGTCTCCCTTAAGTTTGGGGTTGAAAGGAATCTGAAACCCACGGGACTGAGGAACCGATCAAACGTTCCAGCTCTCTTCCAAGTCATGTTCCTCCGGTGGTCACGAGAGGCCATATGCGTAATAGTATCCCATCTCATCTCAAGACCTGCCGAAACAAGGCAGTTGTTTTCGCCCTTGAAGGATCCTAGTGTCATCCAGCTTGCCTACCGTCTTTCCCTCATCTGCAAAAATGAACCCGGAATGAGCAGTTCTCTACTTTTTATACCGAGACATTTCAGTCTTCTCACGCGTTGTGTTGACTCTTTTGAAAGAAATCCTGTTTCTATTCTGAGCTCTTCACGTTGATCGAATAACTTTAGTGTGTATATATAAAGCAGGTGCAGCTGCTGTTCGGTATTCCAATCAACCAGACCTTGTACCAACCATCAAGAAGAATCCAGGCCCACGCCACATATATCCTTCTGATCTTCAATCAAAGTATTCCATATTTTTGAACATGCTCTCCCAAACACTTCTTCTCGCACTTGCTGGCATCGCCACAGCTTTCCCGAATACCCTTGCGCCGCGCGCCACCTTTTCAGGAACCGCCACTTTCAACGATTACATAAAGCAGGGCCAAACTGTGTGCGGTCCCCTATCAGGTTAGCTACGTCCATTGCTCAGGCTTCGGGTGCGAGAAGCTCATCATGTTTAGGTGTATCTGGCACGTATGGCGCTGCAGCCGGTGATATCTCACCAGATATCTCCGCCGGACTTTGCTACTCCTCAATCGATACCTCCAAGTGCAACGGTCAAGATGTCGTCGTAGGCTACCAAGGTCCCGCATGCCCGAAGGGTAACTGCGGAACCTGCTACAGGGTCACCAATCGAGGCGGCTACGGTGGAGCCGGTGTTGGAGGTGTCGGTAACTCGGTCGTTGTACAGATCATCGACAGCTGCCCCTCCGTCAGCGCGTACAACTACTGTAAAACCTCGGTACCGGCCAAGGAAAGGTGTGGTGCTGGGAACTCTTTGGATATAAGCTTAGACGCTTACCTAGCTCTTACTGGCATTCCATGGAGCTCAGTAAGTTTCAAATGCCTTTACACCACATGCGACGGCATGCTAATTTTCTCCTCAGAGTGTGCCCAACCTCACCATCGATATTGAGCCAAGCGGCTGCTGAACAATCAGATTGGGACGTGCATGAATGTTCTATCTGGATAGGACTGGCGTACGACCATGCGTTTGGAGGCAAATTGAGATTTATAGCGCTTGAAGCTACTTTGATAGGAAAACTATTCATCTCGGAATTCTTCTCAGAAAGTGATTATATCGTCCATTTGCTTGTAGACACCTCTGTAGGCTGCGAAATGAACTTGAGCGCTCTTTTGAGATTTGGCAACCTGACAGCCTTGAATGTTAGGAACCGTTACCGAGCAGTGAAGTAGGTTTGTTTACAACTGATAAAATGTCTGTGTTTGTGAAGGTCGCTAAGGAACAAGTTGCTGCGGCTATCCTCATGAATCCGAAGAACAAAGGGAAGCAGCATAAGATTAGGGTTAGGGCTGGGGTTTTTGCAATTCTAGGTAGGGAAACATAAGCGGGGTGCAGCTGGTAGGGGGTTGGAAAAGAAAAGCCTCAGGCCCTATGCGAAGCATATGTCAAGAGCATTAAGCGAGGCCACAAATAAATTCACATCTGATTATCAAAGCCTCGTCTGTGCATATGCGCAGCATCAATCGAGCACAAAGAAACATCGATGAACGACGAAAGCATCAACGCTCAAAATCGAGCGAATGAAGAAGAAAATGCGAAAAAAAGATCTGATGAAGATAACATGAGCAATAGCTTGTGAATGAACATGTCACAGATTGAATTCATGATTCGCATGTTTGATGCATATGCTAAGCATATGTAGAATAATCTTCGCTCGTCTTGCTATCCATGATATATGCGTGATCTGTGATGGTGCTGTTTTCTCGATGCTTTGCTCAAGCTGTGCATATGCATGGCTTCAATACTTCGCTCTTGCTGTTTATCTTCTAGCTACTTTAACTATATAACATCAACTCTTGAGCTCATGATTAGCATATGCAGAAAGCTGAGTCGGGGTTGGAATAATTTTGAGCTCATGATTAGCATATGCAGAAAGTTGAATCCGGGCCGGAATCAAAACAAAAAAGTTCCGGCCCTGGCTCAACTTTTCCAACCCCCCACCAACTGTAACCCCAAAGATAAGCATGCTCGCAAACCGCGTCATTGGCGGGTAAGAGATGACCTACGCTACCACCAATGTCCAACTCAAAGGTGTATACGAAGAATTCTTCCCATTCATTGTACATTAGTGTTGTTTGAATCTATGCATTGATTCTATTGGTTGACCCTCCAAATTACAAATGGGCTCTGAGCAATCTTCGGAGGTGGAAGCTATGACGGCCCATGATCTGGAGTCTGGGTCTTACACCGCACTCCGACTAGTATGAGCATCAGATGACCGGGAGGTATTCGCAAGGCTAACTCTTGCCCTCAGCAACACGCCACGCCGCATCATCTACACCTCACAACACGAAGATGCTTCATTGGCCCGATCCCGAAAGGCTGGTTGAATAGCCATCGCAAGTCGTGGTACAGGCGTTACTTTAGCTCGTCAAGCTACTCATCAAGGGCAGCAACGTTCTCGGCAGGCCCAGATGTTTCTCGTCAAAGGCGAGTCACCGGCCTTGACGGCCCGTCAGCGACGGCGGCCCATGGTCGCAGCTTTCCACAACCTGAAGATGTTGATGAAGAGGAGGAGGATGAAATCACAGAGCATGACCGGGTCGAGGAGACTGGAGCAGAGGACGATGCAGAAACTGGAGGCTCTGCGGACCGGCCAAAATCACCTCAGGCAAAGGCGAAGCCACGCCCAAATCTCGAGCAACCGCTGGGCTCATTAACTTCTGGCACGACTCATAGTGCTTCTTCCTATGTTACAGCTCCGAACGGACCTCGCAAAACTTTCAAACAGAGGATGGATTCTATCAATACCTCAGAGGCTGCCAAACCTGCCTCATTTGTGACTGCTCGTGACTGCAAAGACGCTTTGTCCAAGGCAAAATCAGTTGATGACGGCTCAAATAAGCCTCCATATACTCCGGGTAGCAGTGCACAGCCATCTCCTGCCAATCATGATTCACCTTTTCATGGTGAACCTATAGCTTCCTTGACGTCTTTACTTCAACATGGACAGGATCAAGTCGGAGAAGTGCCTTCTCCTGGTATCCTAGCCAGAAATTCCTCTATCCGTCCACTTCTCGAGGACGGAGATCATCCTCCAGAGCCTAGTCCAGAGAACCTCCCAATGGGGAGGCTGAAGCAAGTCACTTCCGGTCTGATTAGATTCAATATACCCGAGAAGCCTGCCCCTACAGAAGATCGTACTAAGGCTAGGCTGACAGAAGGTGCTCGCCATAGGCCATGGAGCCAGCTGAGGCGTGGTCCGTCTCGACCAGGAGAAATTGTCAAGATCGAGAAGATGCTCGTTCGCGTTGACGCCACTATGAATGAGGTGGAGGATGATTATGATGAGAACGATAGCTTAAGAATAGACGCCCGGACAGTAGAGGCTTGGAGGGAATTCATTGTCGTTTGTCGAGAAGGCGCTGATGAAAAGGCCCATTATTCGATTCAGATGTACAAATCAAGAGTGATACCTGCTGTGGAGCAGCCTCGAGTCAAAAAGCGTGCTACCCATGAGATACCATTGATCCGCAAGGTTACCCATGTGAACCTGTATTCCTCGCTAGACAAGACATTGGTGGTTTGGGTCCCGTGGAAAATGAGAAAGAGAATATATATTCTTCGAACTCGATCGGCAGCTAGTGCTATGGAATGGTATACCTTCATACGAAATAATCTGGGTCTGGTCCGCTCTTCGTCTCTAGAGGTCCATGTGCCGGATCTCAGTATCACGCTGCAACTGGAGAACCCATTCAGTGAATTGGAAGCCTCAAGAGAAGCAGCTCTTGCGGATGCAGAAGACGACATGGCTTTACTTAGAATCACGGAAGCTGAAAGAGCAGTTGCGGGAACCATCATAAAGCGATGCATGAAGATGTTAGAGACTTCGCCCGAGTGGGCGGACGTGCTCCAAGCATGGCTCGAGAAAGAAAGGATGGGCCTGGCCTGGAAGAGATACGATCGCCTGGAATGGGTACATGGTGCCAACGAACAGAGGATGTATGGCACAATTGCGATGCAGAAGTCGCATGATCTGGAGCTACTACCAAAGCACCACTACCCCACGCATACAAAACCAAAAAACGAGGACCCTTTGGAAGAGCCTGCCCCTGTTGAGGGTTACCTGATACGCCTCACATCGCAGAGAGGCCGGATGCAACGGTTTGGTAAGATGTATTTCAAGAGACTGTACTTCACAACACACAATCAGTTCTTGTGTTACTGCAGACCCGCAAAGGCAGTACCACCACCGCCACCACAAATGCAGCTATCCCAGAATTCGAAGATACCGAGCGCAAGCCAAATAGTCGATAAGGCCCCACTGATCTTTGCGATCAATCCATTTCCAGTTAAAGAGGGCCAGATTGAGTGGCTCAACAATGGAAGTCGTGCAAGTACGCGTAACCGTGATCAAATAGCGTACAAAGAGGCAGAGCGTACAGTCAATTCGATGTTGCAGGCTGAAGGCTACATTAATTTGACCCACGTAGTTCGGATACAGCATGCCCGCAGAGGAAATTCGCCAGCTGACGCAACTGTTGCCGAAGGCCCCGATGTCGACTTTCATCAGGATGTCAGTGATACCCGACGGGACGGTGGGAAAACTGATCAGTTCGACGACAAGCGGAACTTTGAACTGGTGCTGAAGAATGGGCTTATGGTAAGATTGCAAGCGTATGACGAGGTAACGAAGACCGAGTGGATGACACGGCTCAGTGCACTCGTTCGGTACTGGAAGCTCCGTACAGCAGAGCAAATGGATATCTTCAAGACCGTCCGCAATACTAATCTCAAGAGCCTAGAGATTGATGAAGAGATTGAATCCTATATTGGTCAATTCGGGGAGAAATGGGAGGTTACGAGGTCTGTTGCTTCGCCAGAGCTCTTCAATATGTGCGGGATCTCTTGCTGCCGTGCTATTACAGTATGTCATTCTGACTGGTGGATAAACTCTGGCTAATGACAGTTTAGATGTCAGGGGTTCTTTACCGCAAGCCAAAACGTCATACCACATTTCTGCGATGCGGTGTCGTCCTCTGCCATGGCCAGCTGTTGGTTTTCCAAGGAACGCTTCGAAAGCGCACTGGAAAAGAAGTTCCGCATATTCAGCATGAGCGTGTGGCAGCTATCGACTTGAAAGAGTGCTACATATATAGTGGCCTCGTCACCGAAGGCGATTTACTGTATCAAAACCAAACCTTTGACAGTAATCATCCCGGCCATCACGTCCTTCCAAGGGTATATCTCGAAGATGGCTGGACGTCGACCGACGAAGACACTATGACCTGCTTTGTCGTTTGGCAGCCGCGGAATAAGTCACTTTTCAGAGCTAAGGAAGATCAAGGGGAGGGAAAAACCAGACAACGCCTACGTTATGTCTCCCAGCTTGGCGTGGCCGGTCGATCTATTGTGTTCAAGACCCGAAGTCGGGCTGAACGAGATCATTGGGTAATGAGCATCGCTATGGAAATCGAACGCTTGCAACAGGTGGAAGAGATTAGAATCATGCCCAAGACGTAAATCATTCGAACGACTTGGTTCCAGCGAGGCGTTGGCGGTGGGTTCTTCGACGAAGAGGCCAGCGGAGAATGGGCATGAGTTGAGGTACCAAACTTCCTTAGATAAGGATTCTACTATCGCAGATGCGAAGGGTAATACTAGACCCGAGACAAAGGAATGACAGGAAGCGTAGTCACCTATAACATTATGCACAGCTTATACTTCGATTATATTCTCTATCCTACCCTCAATAACCCTAGGACTCCCCCTGTAATCCTGCCACCGTATCTTCCCGGCCCTAGCCCAAGGTAGAACTATCCCCTTAACCTGCCCAACTACTAGACTCTTCGCCACCTAATGCACACGTCTGGAATTAGTATTCCGCTTTAAATTCCTCGTCTTGTGCCTGCAGATTAGAGACTTACAGGTCCATACAAATTACTGTCATTGCTATGCCTAGTCCCCTCTGGATGCTCCCCTTCAACCCAGACATGCCCTAACGGCACGGTCTCTCTTGGCAACGGATACGGACTTTTCGTAATCACGGTATCCCCTTCCAGGGCTATAACCCGCTTTATTACCATTCTCTCCTGTGAGTGCGGTGACCTATCCCACATCAGCCCACTCCCAAACGATTAAAACCCCCTTCTTCTTCCCTCCCCGAAACCCCACCCACGCTCTAGAACAAACCATCACATACCAAAACGCAACCACCGTCCCCCTCTTGAGCCCCTTGGCCGGCGCCCACATATTCACCCACACAACATCCTTCCGTGTCGAGGTATTGTAGTCGGTGTTGAGGAAAGGATACATTGAGGGGCCGGTTACCCACATTAGCTGGGCAACGTGCATGTTGATGAAGGAGAGGACGGGGATCCAGGTTAGAATGGAGGTGATGGTCAGGAGGGTGGGGCGGAGGCGACGCCAGAGGGGGTGGGAGGAAATGGGGAAGCGGAGGCGATGTAAGAGGGTGGACATGGTTGGTGGGCTTGAGAAATGTAGGTGAGAAGGTAGTTTATACTGTAAGAGTGGACGAGATAGGAACGTCGTCGGAGTTTAGGGCCCGCCTAGCGAAGCGCGGCAAGGTTCTCCTCCGCTCTTCATGACTTTCACACCTCTGATCCAAGTGCTAACTGCGACAACATCGGACTTCAATATGAGATCCCAAAGATTTCGGATAGTTGGAGCTATGCAGGTAGAAAGACAATGGTGAGGCTCACCGGAAGGTTCCCTCGGACCCGCGTCATTGCGGGGGAAGCCAGCACTACCATGGACCTGATCAACTTACCCATTGAACCTGTTCGAATTCACCGCCATGTCTCCTAGCACGATCCACGATGTTCGTCGGATTTACCAAATAGCTTCCATCCCCGGTGACGGTATAGGTCCCGAAGTCATCAGCGCCGGCATCCAAGTTCTCGAGAAGCTTGCTTCAATCCTCGGGGAATTCGAATTCCACTTCGACCACCTAGAATGGAGCAGTGACTACTACAAGAAGCATGGGAAATATATCCCCGACGACGGTTTAGAGTCACTAAGAAAATACGACGCCATTCTTTTCGGCTCTGTCGGTGCACCAGGTCCGCCTCCTCATCTCCTAAACCAACCCACAAGGCATAACCTCTCCCAACAGACATCCCAGACCACATCTCCCTCTGGTCCCTCCGCCTCGCCATCTGCCAGCCCCTCCAACAATACGCCAATGTTCGCCCCACCAAACTCCTCCGCGGCATCTCTTCGCCCTTGCGCAATGCTCGCGCGGGCGACCTTGACTGGGTGATCATCCGCGAAAACACCGAGGGCGAGTACGCCGGTCAAGGCGGGCGGACCCACATCGGCCAACCGTGGGAGGTCGCGACCGAAGTCAGCATTTTCACGAGACATGGCGTTGATCGAGTGATGCGGTTTGCCTTTGAGACGGCGCAGAAAAGACAGAGACGGAAGATTACGGTGGTGACGAAGAGCAACGCGCAGAGGAATGGACTAGTGCTCTGGGACGAGGTTGCCGCGATCGTCGCGAAGGACTTCCTAGACGTCGAGTGCGATAAGATGCTCGTGGACGCGATGACCACGCGCATGGTTCTGCACCCCGAAACCCTCGACACCATCGTCGCCACAAATCTTCACGCGGACATTCTAAGCGACCTCGCGGCTAGCCTCGCCGGCAGCATTGGAATCGCTCCAACCAGCAACCTCGACCCCACGCGCCAAAACCCAAGCATGTTTGAGCCGATCCACGGCAGCGCGTTCGATCTGGTAGGCAAAGGGACTGCGAACCCCGTGGCGACGTTCTGGACGGCGGCGGAGATGGTGAGGTGGTTGGGGCATGAAGGGGCCGCGGAGGGGTTGTTGACATGTATTGAGAATGTTTGTGAGAAGGGGGTGAAAACGAAGGATTTGGGGGGCGAGGCAGGCACGAGGGAAGTTACGGAGGCGGTGTGTGAGGAGATTGAGAGAGTGTTGGAGAAACAGGGGAGGGGGATCTTGACGTGAGTGGGAGATAGAGAGGATACAATTGAAACCCCCATTGGATTGCCCTGCCACCACGAAGAGCTCGTATTCCCTTCCATTTTAACTAAAGATGCATTTTCAAGTCCCGAAAATCATTCATCACATAAACCGAATTGTCCATACCCCAACGCCCTGCTCACGCTATCAAAGTCCGATCGTCCCCTTCCCTCTTCTCTACCAATCCTTCAACAACGAGTGCGTGGGCGGATTTCCCCCCTTTGCCGTCGGAACCTCAACCTTCACCCCATCACCTTCGCTCCCCTCGCCACCTTCACTCGTCTCCCCCACACTTTCCCGGCCTTCAATCTTCTCCCCCTCCTCGCTCATCTCCGCAGACTCCTCCGTCGTGTCTTCAGGTTCCCCAACGGGTTTCTCGACGGGGACCCAGTCATCTTTGCCGAGCTCGATAGCCTCGTCGTTGAAATCTGCTTGCTCGTGTTCTTCGGAGCTTGTGACTGTGGCTGTAGCTGCTGTTCCAGAGGGGGTTTTCTTGAGTTGTTCTCGAGGCACAAGCTCGTCCTGCGTAGGCGGGAACCACCGCGGCAAACTCTCCTCATAAGCCACAACATCCTTGTCCAGAAAGCAGCAAAACACCACCCTCTCCAAACCCCCCTCCTCCCTCCCCTCCTCCAACCCCACCAAAAACTCCCTCACAACCTCCGCAGCCACCTCTGCCGCCTCCGCGCTCGGATACCCATATATCCCTGTGCTCAAACAGCTAAACGCCACGCTCCCGCCCCTTTCTGCCGCCAGCTCCAAAGATCGCCGATACGCACCCGCTAGTAGTTCTTTCTCCAGTCCAGGCCGTTTGCGTCTCGCGGAGCTGTAAACAGGGCCCACAGCGTGGAGGATGTGCTGGCAGGGTAGGCGGAACGCGGGGGTGGCTTTGGCGGAGCCGGTGGGGCAGCCGGAGAGGGCGCGGCAGGCCGGGAGGAGGGAGGGGCCCGCGGCGGAGTGGATGGCGCCGTCCTGTATAGGTGCTGATTAGCAATGAGCTTTTGTTGAGGCGGTAAGAGTGGAAGTTGATGGGGAGGGGGAAGTTTACGACGCCGCCACCACCGAGGAGGCTGTTATTCGCAGCGTTGACGATGCATGTCACAGCGAGCGTAGTAATATCAGCGCGTATAAGCGATATCTTCGTATTGAGAGAGGCTGACGGGGCTGGGAGCGAGGCGTCGGCGGGGGCGGTGTGCAGGCGCGAGGATTTGTAGAGGTCGGAGAGGGTGGGGATGGAGGATAGTTGGATAGGGTTGGAGGTGGAGTGTGACATTTTCCGGGTTGATGGGGAAACGGTGGAGTAAGAGAGGATGGAGGTGTGGGGTTGTCGAGGATGGTGGGGGATGAGGCAGAAAAGTTTCCGAGTATGGCAAGGATTGATGAGGGAGGTGAGGGTTGGGGGTTTATGCATGCGAGATTGGTTTTATTAGGGAATTATTTACGATGGCGAAAGATTGTTGGTAGAGCAGTGGAGTCTGATTTGTTGAAAGCATGACCCATTCATAAAACCAATGCCTCCAATAAATACTTTACGACCTTCCAAGAACGACATGTGATAGCGTACAACACCTGGATATCACAAGAGCATTCAATGCCGCCTTGAAAATATCTGCCAAAGTCCGCCGGGATGGTTTCGTGCAAATGCTAAGCTTCTGCATGCCATCCATCTCTAGACACAACGCCATACACTGAACAAATGCTAGTGAACAAGAAAATGCCCCTGTCTTTGACATGAAAAGTCATAAAGCCATGAGACCATAACGTACCAATCCCGCATCAGCTCCGTCATCATGATCCTTTCCCAGAGTCTTCCTTCAGGCTGACAATACGGTTGAGCACAATCTTGCCGTCTTTACTATCCTTATCCATAGCAAAGTAAGCGACCCTAAGCCCTTGGAACCTCACGCTCTCAAGTCCCGGGTTCTTGTTCCCAATGTCCTTCTCCCCTTCCTCCTCTGGCCACGGTGCTCTCTTCCTGACCTCGTCTAACCCCATCTCGATCATAGGGTTGGGGTAAATCTCCTCACTATTAGGATTCACATCATTCAAAAATCCTCCTTCTGCGGAATCCGGGTTCTCGGACTTGAAAAGGGGGTTGAACATGCGGACCTCAGCTTGGATAGGCGAGTTGTGCTTTGGTGAGGAAGCTACCCATTGGATGTAGGTTTTTGGTTTCTTGAAGGTGGCGCCTTCTTCAGGCTTTTCGTAGTTCGCATGGACGGCTGTTACCAGACCGGTGGTTTCATCCTTTTCGAAGGTTGTGGCTTTGATGGGGAAAGGGACTTTAAGTAGGCCTACGGCCTTGTCGGGTGCTAGGCGAAAGTAGTCTTTGCTGTCGACCTCGCGGAAGTCGCTTCGGTCAATGTAGACAGTCTTGGTGAATGGAATGGTATGACTGCCCATAGAAGGATCCTTGGGCGAGAATGGTTGCTCAAGTTCCTCTATGTAATTGTCAGGAAGGTTATCAATGATGACCGGTATCGGATCGAGAACAAGCATGAGGCGCGGGACGGTTTGCTCAAGATATCGACGAACAGACTGATCGAAACGGGCGATTTGAATATTGGTAAGTGCGGTGGAGACGCCAAGCTCGTTGATAAAGGAAAGAATAGCGCCAGGTGGTACACCTCGTCGACGAAGGGCAACAAGGGTGAAGAGGCGAGGGTCGTCCCAGTCACGGACAATTTTTTCCTCTACTAATTTAGCAATCTTTCGCTTGGAAAGTACTGTGCCAGTGACATTCAGTCGCCCGTATCTAGTGAGAGAATTAGCTTTTGTCCATTTGCCCTATTTGGATGTACTTACTCTCTCTGCATTGGCTTGTACACCTTCACAGCATCGCACAGCCACTCATAGGATACTCGTGACAATTGAAACTCAGTCGTGCACAATGAATGTGAAATGCCCTCGAAACTATCGCAAAGACAGTGTGTGAAGTCATACGTCGGATATATCCTCCACTTGTTTCCTGTACGGTGATGTTCTTTATCTAGTATTCGATACGCTGCCAGATCCCACATTTGCGGGTTACCATCTTCTATATTTTGCTTCATCCGTAAGAAGGCTTCCCTTGGCTTGTACTTGCCATCTCTCATTGCCCTGAACTCAGACAGTGACTCGGTGACTGGTCGATCACGGTGCGGACAGGCATATCGAGGTCCATTCTTCTCTCCGCCTTTCTGAAGTTTTATTTCTGTGTCAGTGCAATGACAGACATAAGCACCATCCCTGTTAATCAGGTCTTCTGCTAATGTGTAGAGTTTGTCAAAGTTGTCGCTTGAGTATGTTATCTTGTACGGCTTAAATCCCAGCCATGCTATGATCTCTTCGATAGCCATGAAGTACTTCTCCTCTTCCTTTTCGGGATTTGTATCATCGAACCTGAGGTAGCAGACACCATTATGATACCGAGCAAAGCCAAAGTTTATAGCAATTGCCTTACTATGACCAATGTGTAAATATCCATTGGGTTCGGGGGGGAAACGTGTAATTATTTGTTCATCTGGCTTCTCATTAAAGACAGATTTGAGGAAGCCTTCCTTGAACATTGAATTTGGATCTATAGGAGCTGCAGGGGCATTAGGGATTTTCTCTTTCTTTTGTGGTGGAGGTTTTGGTTCTTTTGCGGGCTTAGGTGCTTTAGGTTGCTTTTTGGGCTTCAGATTTGGGTCTCCCTTTTCCCCATTCTTTTTCGGCCGCTCAGGTATTGATACACTTGCCTCCATGCTTCGTACTAGCTCGTCTTTTGTTTATAGCCTTAAGTATCAAAGAAGGAACTCAACTGAAGATACGCAACGCGACTGAATCACCGCCAGACGGCGCTGCTTTAATCCGTGGCCGCCAACGGAGATACATTGTTCCGATCGTGCTCATATCTGTAGGTTAAGTATTTCGTCAATGTCAAGCTGCGATAAACACTTTCCCTACATGGGGCGGCTTTCGATACATCAAAACTCCCCGAGAAATCCCCTTTACGGCAGCTGATTGCCTAGCATAACTGCCTCTTCGCCGGCAAGATGTTTGTTCAAGAAATCCTCCTTTGAGAACATAGCTAACTAGACCTGATAGGCCACCTCTCGTTAAGAACCCCCAAATCCAGTCAGCAACGCTGCACAACCCCCTACCTCTATATCTGCATACATATGTCTGGCCTTTTCTGTTTGTATGGCCGGTCTTCTTCGCCTTTTACTTATCCGAGGAACGATATGACAAATATATTGCTGGATCAGAGTGGACTTTCGTTTTCGCAGGCTCAATAATCACCGTGCAATCTCTGACATGGCTTACCACCAAATGGAATGTGAATGTCGACTCGCTATTCACTTCGACTACGGCCAAGGATGTTCCCAGCGCACAGCTAATCAAGGTCATTCCAGTGACAAACGCAGGGTCGGCCGAGGTTTGCAGGATAATCAGAGATACTGTAGGCGTTCCGTGCAAGTTTGAAGTTAATGCTTATCGCTGTACAGGTCGGCGGCAGAAAGAATATATCATTTCTCTTCCAGAAAAGACGCTTTCTGTACGACTACGAGTCGAATTCTTTCGCCCCTCTGTCATACAAGGTCGACACAGAGCCTAGGCCTACGATTGGCACTTTCCAAAATTCCCATGGCTTAACTTCGGAAGCAGAGATTGAACGTATACAACAGCATTATGGCGGCAATACCTTTGATATCCCGGTTCCGACGTTCACCGAACTATGGAAAGAGCATGCGGTGGCGCCATTCTTTGTCTTCCAGATGTTCTGCGTTGGGCTATGGCTCCTCGATGACTATTGGTACTACTCCCTCTTTACTCTCTTCATGCTTGTTGGTTTCGAGAGTACAGTAGTCTGGCAAAGACAGCGGACACTCAACGAGTTCCGAGGAATGAGCATTCAGCCTTATGATATTTGGGTCTACCGGCACAACAAATGGGAGCAAGTTACAAGCGATAAGCTATTGCCTGGAGATCTGGTGTCTGTCGGAAGGACGAAAGAGGATAGCGGGGTAGCTTGTGATATGCTACTCATTGAAGGCACGGCCATCGTTAATGAAGCCATGTTGTCTGGAGAAAGCACGCCACTGCTCAAAGATTCGGTTCAGCTTCGTCCTGGGGATGCTCCGATCGATCCGGAGGGCTTGGATAAGAACGCATTTCTGTATGGTGGTACCAAGGTTCTTCAGGTCACCCATAGCAATGCAAGTGAGGATGCACCTGAAACTGTACCAACTATGTCGTCCGGTGTCAAACCTCCTCCTGATAATGGTGCGATGGCCATCGTTGTCAAGACTGGATTTGAAACTAGTCAAGGCAGTTTGGTCCGCACCATGATTTATTCGACCGAAAGAGTATCAGCAAATAATGTCGAGGCATTACTGTTTATTCTTTTTCTGCTCATCTTTGCCATTGCTGCCTCCTGGTATGTGTGGCAAGAAGGTGTTAAAAACGACCGCAAGCGCTCGAAGCTTCTGCTCGATTGTATCCTAATTATCACGAGTGTGGTCCCCCCTGAGCTTCCCATGGAATTGAGCTTGGCGGTCAATACCAGTCTCGCCGCTTTGAGTAAGTACGCAATCTTTTGTACTGAGCCATTCCGGATACCCTACGCCGGAAGAGTGGACATTGCGTGTTTTGATAAAACTGGTACTTTGACCGGAGAAAACTTGGTTGTGGATGGTATTGCAGGATTGTCGTTGGGAAAATCCAGTGACTCCCGGGTTGGGAAGGATGGTGCTCACTCCGAGGTCATCCCAGTGGCCAGCGTCGGGCTACAGACTACGTTGGTGCTCGCTACTGCCCATGCCCTAGTCAAATTGGATGAGGGGGAAATAGTCGGTGATCCCATGGAGAAAGCTACGTTACACTCTTTAGGTTGGACGCTTGGCAGAAATGACATGCTTACCGCAAAACCAACATTTGGAAACAGAGGAGCTGCAGACACTGTTCAGATTAAGCGTCGCTTTCAGTTTTCTTCCTCACTGAAACGGCAAAGCTCTATTGCGACTGTTGTCACCACTGATCAAGCAACTGGAAAGAAGAGTCGAGGGACATTTGTAGGCGTCAAAGGTGCACCAGAGACTATTCGGAATATGATGACAAGTACGCCACCAAACTATGAGGAAACCTTCAAATATTTCACTAGGAATGGCGGTAGAGTATTGGCGCTCGGATATAGATATCTGTCAACGGAATCGGAGCTTGGCCAAACTCGAATTAACCATCTGAAACGAGAAGAAGTTGAGGCAGATCTCACCTTTGCAGGCTTCCTTGTTCTACAGTGTCCTCTTAAAGACGATGCAAAGAGTTCCATTCGGATGCTTAACGAAAGCAGTCATCGTGTTGTGATGATCACTGGTGACAATCCTTTAACAGCAGTTCACGTGGCACGTCAAGTTGAAATCGTCGATCGCGAGGTCTTAATTCTCGATGCTCCAGAGCACGACGATAGCGGTGAGAAACTCGTTTGGAGAAGCGTCGATGAAAAAGTGAATATTCCGGTCGATCCTAGCAAGCCCCTAGACCCAGCCATAATACGAGAGAACGATTTATGTGTTACCGGATTTGCGTTGTCGAAGTACAAGCATGGAACCGCGCTTACACAGTTACTTCGCTACACATGGGTTTATGCTCGAGTATCCCCGAAGCAGAAGGAAGAAATCCTCCTTGGGCTTAAAGATGCTGGATATACGACGCTTATGTGCGGCGACGGTACCAATGATGTTGGTGCATTGAAGCAGGCGCATATCGGTGTAGCTCTACTCAATGGCTCACAAGATGATCTTAACAAAATAGCAGAACACTACAGGACCCAGAAGATGAAGGAGATCTATGAAAAGCAGGTTGGGCTCATGAAGCGATTCAACCAACCTTCACCACCAGTACCCATCCAGATCGCCCACATTTACCCGCCTGGTCCAACCAATCCCCATTACGAAAAGGCCATGTTGCAGCAAGCAGAGAGGAAAGGTGGCACGGGTGCAATTGCAGCGAAACCAGAAGCTACGGACACGCCGAATGGGATTCCCACTATTACCTCGCCAGGTAGTCAAGCTCTCCAGCAATCTAATAGTGATCTTACCCCCAAGCAACGGAAACAGTTAGAAGCCCAGCAAAAAGCTGCGGGTATGGCGGACAAGTTTACCCAGTCCTTATTGGAACAAGAGCTGGATGAAAGTGAACCCCCTAAAATCAAACTAGGGGACGCTTCGGTCGCCGCTCCCTTTACAAGCAAGCTTGCGAACGTTGTCGCAATCCCGAATATTCTTCGACAGGGGCGGTGTACCTTGGTGGCGACAATACAGATGTACAAGATCTTGGCCTTGAATTGTCTGATTAGTGCCTATAGTCTTAGTGTGTTGTACCTGGAGGGTATTAAATTTGGAGATGGGCAGGTGACAATTAGCGGGATACTCATGAGTGTTTGCTTCTTGTCCATCTCTAGAGCGAAGGTACGTGCCCTATTCCCACTCTCGACTCCTACTCTGATGATTCTCCTAGTCTGTTGAAGGATTGTCAAAAGAGCGACCGCAACCCAATATCTTTAATCCTTATATTATCGGCTCAGTACTTGGACAATTTGCCATTCATATTGCCACCCTTATATACATATCGAATTATGTTGAGCAAATTGAACCGCGCAGCGAGAAAGTTGATCTTGAAGGAGATTTCAAACCGTCTCTTCTCAATAGCGCAGTGTACCTTCTACAACTCATCCAACAGATCTCAACCTTCGCTATCAACTACCAAGGCCGACCTTTCCGGGAGGGTATTCGAGAGAACCGAGGCATGTTCTGGGGCATTGTGCTCGTGGCTGGTGTGGCGTTCTCCTGCTCGACAGAGTTTATTCCAGAACTTAACGCACAGATGAAACTTGTCCCGTTCTCCTCGGCCTTCAAGATGACCATGACAATAACCATGATCATCGACTATTTCGGATGCTACATCGTTGAGCAGGTGTTGAAGCAGGCTTTTAGCGATTTCCGACCAAAGGACATCGCGATACGGAGGACTGACCAGCTGAAAGCAGAGGAGGAGCGTATTGCAAGCGAGAATGCGGCTGAAATAGAAGCGAAGATGAAAGCAGAATAGAACGGGCAATATAGATGGTTTTGTAATATAACGATTATCGTCAGCACTTTCCTGTCAAAGGACGTTATTCACACCAATTGGTGTGATCTGAGATGGTATATTGATGTATGAAAGCTACCGCTTAAGGAGTCCACGGGGTTAGAGCTCAAGGACAGCATCCAGACAAGGCACATGAAGAGGTCAGTCTTGAACCTTCAGCGTAAATGAATTCCGAGCGTCCTCATTCCGGTTATGGTCCGCGATCCGTAGAATAATCCGGAACCAGTGCTGCAAGCTTCGCTCTGTTTTTGTTAATAGGTTTGATACTGTGAATTGTTCATCGTTGATATTTCTCCTTGTGAGATTAATGCCGCGGGACTACTCTTATGCCAATCTGTTTCAAGACTACATGTGCACAAGTTCTTGAAGCTCTACTAAGTCAGTCCTAAAAGGCCATCAATTTTACGATTAGCTTGTAGAGAGTGCAGTGTTTTATGTCTCGTTGTCGTTCTTGAATTCGCTCTAGACCGGCAGGACCTTACTGACCATCTATCCGCATTGTCAAGCTTCTACAATCGTCTTACCCATACTATGCCCGAACCTGCAGGATACCGTGTTACTCGGAGTGGCCGGCAGAGCATCCTCAATTGTATATTCCAGTCATCACATACGTCCACTGATCAAGCACTTGCTAACCCGACACCAAGAGGACGCTACCTTATCATTCACTTTCCTCGAGCTTCCACCCGAGGTCAGGGTTATGGTAGTTCCCTTGGTAATGACGATGCCAGCAGAACCAACCGACGAGGATTGCCGACGTGAACCTTACACTTACAGAGTATCTGCACGGAAGACCTGCGGGCTTTTACTCTATCCACAACAAAGCGCTCACAAAGGCTTCGAAGCGACAACTGCAGTGCATCATGTGGACGCGAGCCAAAAACGAGGGAAAAAATACTACCGCCCACATGATCAGTCAAGCCTAGAATGGGTTTGGTCTCCTGTCTGCCACTCGTCTTATCCGCTGTATCCCCCATTCCACTATGCTACCCTCTAAACCAACTTCAGCGTCTGCTCCGACTTTGCAATCATACTCTTCCTAAACGACCGCAGCAAGCTCGACCTCCGTAGCATCACAAGCCTTGGCTTCTGCTCGACAGACACGCAGATTGGATGGCTGTGTTCCACTATATTGCACCGCGTCTAAAGTAAAAGTCATTGACCCTTCTTCTCAAGGACTGCACAGGGCAGTTACTGGTGAATTTGGGATTTTGGGCGAGGCTGTGTTGTGAGTAGGTGCGTAGATTAAGGTTAAGCATTTGGAAACGTTTGGTTTGCATGTCCAAACCCCCTCTCCAGAACGGACCTCACAAGACCTATACGTATTGTAACGGAGATGATTGCCGGGATTCTCGAAAATCTCCGGCGTCGAGGTTGCTGAAAGCTAGATAGGAGGGGTCATCTCACCGGTGGTTCTTTGGAGGAGTGGAGATGCTGCAGGTCAACGAGCGAAACCATTAGGCTAGCATGTCTTAAGGAGGCTCAGAGAGTATTCACTGATAATCACGACGAGTCTCTGTCCCGCCGCTCAACGAAGATATACAGCTCCTACGACCCACCATTCACCCCGCCCTTCATCACCTCCACCAGGTTCCTCAGCTCCGACATCTGGCCCTTTAATTCTCGAATCTCCAATACCGCAGCGTCAGTCTCAACATTCGGCCTCGTTCTCTCCACTCTCTTCGTCCACCCTTCGGCCTCCATATCCAAACCTTCCTGCATCTGTTCCCACTCCTCGACCGTGTCTTCGTCCTCCTCTCCACGTCGGCGGTTGTGTTTCACGCGAACGGCTTGTTTAGTTTCGATGTACGCTGTGATAAGGAGCAGAGGGGAATATACGATTCCCATCACGGTGTTGTTTAGGCGCTCATATTTGGCGATGGGCATCCACCATTCAAAGGGGAGGATCAGACAGAAGATTTCAATTAGGTTGAATGCTAGGATCCATTAGCTAAGGAAGTGTACCAATAGAGTATACGTGCTTACGAGCTATGAACACGTTCTCGTCAGGAGCTCGGACGAATTGCATGGTCTTCTGGGAGAAGAGAGCCATGTACTCATCAATGGCATTATCTGTGATGTCCGAGTAGGCGCTGTTGTACAGGGCGATGAGGATGTTTAGCAGCACTATGAGCACGTTAGAATATACCACATCAAACCAAAATGTTCAGCAAGAGAGGATAACACGTACCAACCATAACCACAAAGGTGAAGATATAGTACAATATAATCCCAAACGGTGGGGCGAACTTCTCGAACCCAGTAAAATCTGGACTTTGCATCACACTGTTCGCCATCGCTTGCAGGATGAACGATGTTGCTTTCGCCGCATCATCATCTGCCTGGTCCATTCCGATGAATGCCTGTAAGAACCCTACCATCACGATCATGAGGAGCGCAAAGAAAATCAGCGACTCCTTCATCATCACCTTCAGCACTACCAGCATCGCCCCAAAGAATCGAAAGGTATCCAGATACAACAGCAACCGCATCCAGAACATCGGCGCGCTGAATGCGAGGAAATTATAACTCAGTTCATTAAACTTTCTACGCCGGCCATCATCATCGCCGACAGGGTGTCCCAAAGCTATCAATCTTGTCACAAAGGACACTGTCAACAGCGCATAGAGGGTGCTATTGAAAACATTCCAAAAACCGATATAAAACCTCCCTACTTTCCAGAATTTGGCAATTTCGTCAAAGACGAACCCAGCTGTCATGACGTACAGTACCCCTTCCACGACATCCAAGTCCCCAGTAGAGTTGATCGTGTTGATCGCGCCCGTGTACAAAGCTAAATATAATATACTGAAGAAGATTTGAACCGCGTTCTGGTACTCCGGAGCGCGCATCCTGTCGGGGTGAAAGTGCGCCCAATACGAGGTCTCAGCCTTTTGTTCCCAGGGAACGAAGGAGGAAGGGTCTGCGGCGGACTGGACTAGCCAGCCGCGCCAGAGGTAGGTGATGCACTTTTGGTATCCTGAGGAACCTATCACACGCAAGGCGTGGAGGTCAACGGCACGTTCGATGGCGTTGGCTGGCAAGGTGGGTTGCCCGTTCAGTAGGATAGAGTAGCGTTTTAGTAACAGGGACTGCAGTACGTAGGTCTGGTCTTCTTCCGTCTCAATAATTTGCTTCGCAAGGACCTCGCACGCGGTAGCGCGCACGTTGTGCAGGTCGGCGTCCCAGAGCTCGAGCATGGCCTGCCGTTTGAACCAACGGTAGCAGACAAGGAGGCAGTAGACTACGCAGGCTTGTTGGTCTTTGTCCAAGGAGGCTTCTTTGGCAGTCTTGACGACTTTATGGGTTATGACGGGCGAATTGGCTTTAGTGACCTTCCATTCTTCCAACTCACAGGGTATTACCTGCTCGATTTGGTACTTGAGGCGCAGTGCGACCTTTGTGACGTCGGCGGGGGGGAGGGAGGAGGGTGGTATGTCCGAGCGGTTAGAAGGGAGCACTGGAGGGATTGGGCGTTAGCTGGGGAGGAATTTGAAGTTAATGGGGAATTGAAAGGCGTACGGTGACGAGCTTCATCGCGAAATCGACGGTCATCGTTGTTAACGTTGAAGAGCTTGTTCCATTGGACCATCTTTCTGGTAGGAGATCAAGGAGTGGCTGGGAGCTTGAGAGGCCCAAACACTGAGGTTTACGGAATACTTGGTCAGTAAAAAGCTTTGAGTTTGGACAGAGTCTGCTGCGACATGTTTAGACCTCTATGATGCTGTTCAATGTTTACTAAAGTTTGAAGTCGCCCAGCGGAGTATTGACTTGGCGTCAGGGTTCACGAACGCCGGGTACGAGTAACGGCGATAAGGATGTGAAAGACCGACAAAGCCCTAACCCTAGACTTCGAAGCGGGCAATGTCCCATCGAACATTGGGTTTTGATGTTGGCAAAAACTCAGAAGAACATTCTGCTGCTGGGCCACTCACACTCTTCATGACGGAGGTATATGAAGGAATGGAATTATGCGATACTGAGGATGGTCTCTCATTAGAGCCCAGTAAAATCAGCTTGGGTGCGCCTGCAGTATAAAACTTCTTAAATCTTGTAATTTGTGATATAGAAAAGCGGCGGAAAGCGTAGAAGAAAGAAAGGCCACATCTGAATATCAATGCATGTTCGGCCAACAGGGCTTATGCAGGTTGATGTAGCATATGGAAGGTGAGGAAGCCTAACCTTGGAAGGTAGGCAAATAGGAAAGTATTGGGCCAAACGCCTAGGGCAAAGTCTGCCTTGCATTTGTTGAGTACTCAGCATCTAAAGGATTTACATTGGGAGCTCAAATCCTTGATGAACTAGAGTCGGCATTGTCTCCTTTACCAGATGATCCTGTAAGATTTTTTTCCCCGGTCATATGCATGCGTTTACACATAATGTCGTACGCCTCTTCCATACCTGAAAGAACACCATTGACCGAGAAACCACGCACAAGCCACTCTTTGTTCTAAGCGGCGTTCACATCGTTTCCGGCACCACGCCTTCATCACTTTCACTCATACTCTCGTCCCCACTAACCTCCATATTCTCCCTCTCCCTCTTCTCCATCAGGGCCTGCAACTCCGCATCGTCATTCTCTGTCACAGCCTTCGGTGCCATCTTCGTCACGCAGCCCCCACCATTCGCCCGAATGTTTCCTTCAATCTCCTTTATGGCTTGCTCCAGTGTCGTAATACCTGTATGCTTCTCCAAGCATTGCGATGTCAATACATACAGAGGCGGTGAAACGAGCTTCACTTTCACTTGAGTTTCGGGCGTGTTCTGGGCTTCTGCAGCGCGGAGGGCATTCTTCACGGCGTCAATTCCCTCGTATCCGAAGCAGGTTACTTCTACGTCAGCCCGAACTTTGGTTGGTTGAGGCGTGAGGCGGCGGGAGATGTAGGATTGGAGTTCGTTTTTGACGACTTCGCTAGGGAATGTGACTTCGTTCCAGACGTCTGGGTTTCTAGAGTTTATTAGCGTGACGTTGGGTTGAAACAGGGGATCAGATACGTACGTAATTGAGAGCTTGAATGCATCTACAGCATGGCCGTATTTCTTATTTAGCGGCCAGCCAATTTCGGAGTATAAAGTCTCCATGGGCGTCTTCGTCTTTTCGGCCACATGTCGCATAATTGAAGCCACCATCTTGCCTTTGTTAAATCGCTCCTCGCATTTGACAATATCTTCGGGAGACACTCTTCGTTTCGACAGATCGATGTAACCTGGCTGGCGTTAGCTCTATTGATTCACAGTGTCTGCCAGGAAATCCCACCCTTCTCCTTGTCCACTCTCAGCACCACCACCACCTCATTTCTTCCCACACGGATAAGTTTTTGTATACTTCGTATCCGGCGTCTGGAGAGTTCTGAGAGTAAGATCATGCCATCGATGTTGTCGTATTCTAGTAATTTGACGTATGCGCCCATCTCTGCGATCTAGTATAGGCATAAGAAGATTCCAAATGAGCCTTGGGGTTTTTGCGCATACTTGCTTGACCTGGTAACATAGTCAGTTCAGTCCTAAGGTGTTTGGGCTAAAGATACACATACATTCACCATCACAAAACTATCTATCTCTGGGTACTTCCCCTCATAGAAGCGGCAATTCGTCAACGACATCTTGCCTCTGTGGTCAGCTTTTTGCCCTCAAGTGGCGTTGGTCGATGGCTAGACGCTGGTTTTATCTTCTGTATGAGAGGCAAGACTGTATCAAAGATGCACTGGCGAATACAGTACGAACAGGGTAGTAGAAGTGCGTATATTTTATGAGAGGGTTGGAAGCGACTTGCAGAATTGAAGAGGAATTGGCTCTGAAGTTAGAAATGGCAGCTTTTCGCGATGCTTGGTGCAGGGCTGAAAGCACCACATAAGGTTGTACCGATCCAGCCAAGCTCAACTCTGCAGTCTCTTGAAACCCTCAATGTTTTCGTTCCTCCAATACAAGTCCCATACTGTGTCTCGATACTCGAGTTACAGCCTTTTCAGAACCCCAGCCTTGAAGGGTTCCGTCTGCCCTCTTTCCCGCGGTAAGTGATATCGAGCTTTGGTGTCATTTTATCTTCAATTAATCTATTCAAGAGTTATCACGACATTGAGGCTTGGAGTGAGTTAACAATAGCCACTCTTAGTAAATGCCATAACCCACTGACATAGCAACGGCGGTCATGTCATATCGATACTACGAGATATCACATAATTTACTTCAACCTATCTATGAGAATTACACCTTATTGATTGCCTTGAACAGAGTTTGATCACAAACTCGAGTTTAACTACAAAGTATGTACACCATGAAGACTAAGAAGAGCACATAGATTGAGCCAATCTTGGCTCAATATTGCCACACATCCTGGTAGTAAGCCTGGCTATCGGTCAATGTTTACCGGTTTACGCCACTACCTGATGTACCCTACGTTTAGCAGTATGTTCAGCTAACGTGCTCGAAATTGGCACATCCAAGCCACCCTGAACCCATCATATATTTTTATATTCTCAATCAGACCTCTATATATGAAACTATTCTGTGTCATACATGCCAAAAAGTGCTCTCCTCCTATCTCTCCAACTTGTACCTTTACCCGTCTTCAGAACAATTTCTCAATGGGAAGCTTTTTGAGACCAGTGTCGGAAGGTTGTACCGTATGTCAGATAATTATTGATTTAGTCGATAATACGCCCTTCACAACCAACCGGCTGACCGCGACCCTCCATCTGCCGCTTGATAAGCTTCACTCCCGGTTCGTGAAATCCGGAGAATCGACCATCGTTACTAGCGAGACAATTCCACCGCGAGAGCCGTATAATATTCCTCAATCTCGCTTCTCGAACATCTGGAGAGCCTATTATCATCAATACCGACGGTATGACTCCGTTGCAAGAACTGCATGCCAGTAAAAAGAGACCCATAAGTCCCATATCTTCGGAGTTCCATAGCAGGATGATATCAAGCGCGAGGTCGCACTCCCTCCTTATAAAGTCATGTATCTTAGAGAACTGGAAGATTACAAGATGATGTATTGGGTATAACTGATTCTTGAGCCTTGCCATGGGATTGAGCGCTTACTCGATATCTAAATGCTCAGTGACAACACTGGCTTGCAGTCTTCAGCAGCTAAGCACGTGGTATGTTGATTGCTTACGGAATCACGAAGCGTGCAAGCGCAAGTCTTCGTTCATATTCTATCGTCCTACACGATTGCTTGATACGAATCGCGTTGCAGAGTAGGATAGAGTCCAACTGGTTGGTTCGGCGAATCTAGAAGACAAGGATCCATATATGACGCTCAGCCACTGTTGGGGTTTTGTGAAGCCCTTAAAACATACTGCTCAGACAAAATCAAGACTGCAGTCCGGCATAGCTCTCGAAGAGCTTCCCAAAACCTTCCGGGATGCAATCACTGTTGCACAAACCCTACACTGTCGATGTTTTTGGATTGATTCTTTATATATTGTGCAAGACGACTGGAAGGACGGGGTTGAAGCATCTCAGATGAATAAAGTGTACAGTAACTCGATATTGAATATTGCAGCAACCGGATCGATAAATAGCTTCGGAGGATTGTTTTTCCCGCGAGACCCTTCTGCAATCATGCCCTGCAAGTTTAATCTTAAATCGTAAGGGGCCAAAGGGCCAGAGCACGCCTTGCTGGTTACACCACCTCAATTTGGGAGCTGATGCTTGAGAAGCAGCCGATGGCAAGTCGCGGGTGGTATCCAAAAGAGCGTATACTGTCCTGTCGTGTGGTTGATTTCACAAGCAAGCAGTTGATGTGGCGCTGTAATGAGCTTATGGCTCTCGAGATGTTCTCATTGGGCTTTCCACCAAGTGTCCAGATGAGCCCAACAACACTTGATCTGGAACTAGGCAACTTGCTCAAAGATCAGAAGGACCTCGTCGCAGAATATTGGGTCGCAAATGGTTAATGTCTGCTGCGCTGGCAAGAATTGGTGAAGGAATACTCCAAAACCTTTCTGACGAAGTCGGAAGATAGATTGATAGCTATATCCGATTTGGCCAAGGAGATAAGTTACGTTTCGCAAGAGGAGTACTACGCTGGACCGTGGTACTCACCTTTACCTCCAATGCTGCTTTAGCGTACTACCGGGCACAATCGAATGGGGACTCCTCGTCGAGGCCTGCCAACAACCCAGCTCCGTCTTGGCCATGGGCGTCTCTTGACGGTATGGTGACCTTTTATGGTTCCTTTGAAAAGAACGACGTAGAGAGTATCTTGATAGAAGTCCTCGAATGTGGAACAATACTCGTGTCCGCTTACAATCTATACGGAGTTGTCAGTGAAGGATTCATAAAAGTGAAGGGTTTGCTGTGGCTGGTCACATTGAAAATGGAACGCGGTGGCCCCTCGATCTGCGACTCTGAAACTGGAGCAGACCTCGCACAAATGATACACTGCTGTTTGGACCTCCGACCAGCGGAAGATACACACGCAACTGATTTCTATTGCATGCCTGTCCAATTCGTAAAGCAGGACTTCGTACCAGCACCGAGTCTTGCGGGATTGACCCGCTGATGAAAACAGCTGTACTTTTTGCCGATGACAAACGCCGGAGAAATAAGCAGCATGAGCAAACGATCTTCAGCATCATCCAATCTGTGAGGAGGTTTGTATCCAGAAGACTTGAAGAATCTGAATTAAGCCGACCAGACGTCGAGATCTTCTGTGATGGCCAACAAGTGGTACAATTGCACATAGCGAACATCATTGTTTAGCCTTGAGCTTGTGTATGACAAGTATCTTCCTCCCGACCCAATGGCCTCCAGCGCTGTCAAGGAGTAGTGGAAGAATTGAGCTCAACATATGTGTAATATTTCCTTGATTCTTTGAACCAGACGCATGGCCATCCTCACCTACGACGCTACCTTTGTCTTGAAAGTGTATATTCGCACTGCTCTCATTTCAAAGATGCCGAATTAACACAGCGAGGGGATAGATACAGACAGCCCCGGCAATCGGACCCTAGTACCCAAGACTCAATACAAGAGTCTCCAATAGACAAAACCAATAGTGTCGACGACAGAAAACATGACACATGATAAAGACCATGCAGGATCTCGGCTCATAACCATCAGGAACAAACCTCCAAGACTCCCAACGGAAACGATCCACGCCTACATACCCACGACAGCCACTTCCGTTATATCCTCTTCAATTACCACCGCACTCACTTCCTCAATAAAGCCTCATAAATACTAACCAACACTCCCACTCCCGCGCCAATCATCATCCCCACCGCTCCCCCGGGCACACCCTTCTCGACAATCCCCTTACTCGCCCCGCTCACCCCACCCTTGGTGTAAACAATCCAAGCCACAAGCCCCTTCACCACGTTGAAGCTCACAGGATCATAGTCCCGCTGCCCACGTGTCAGGTTGAACATCCACGCGCCAATTAAGGGCGTCCCGACGCTTGTCGCCAGCCAGAGCCCTACAGGGCCCCAGAAGCCAAGGGTGAGTAAAGCGAAAAGGTCGGGGATCTTGACAGCAAGCTCGCCGGTGCCAAGCGCGGGCATGGCAGGGAAGGTGGTTAAATAGCGCATTGGGAGGACCTGCGAGCGAAGACCCCATGCTTCGATGAATAAGATGAGGAGCTCGATCGCGATGGTAGAGGAGAGCGTGTAGCGGACCGTGTTCAGGAAGGACGGGAGAGGCGAGGAGGAGACGTAGCCGCTTAGCGTTGTGGTGAGGGATGTGGTTTGCGTTTCTATTTTGTCGGCCAGTTGAGCTGGGGATGGGGGAAGGGGGAGGTTGCGCGCCAAAGTGAGGGCGGAGCGGGGGGTGCGGGTTATAGCTGATATGGCGCTGGGGGGTTCAGAGTCGGATCTGGAGGACAAATTTAGCTCATCTGTTGCCAAAGACGGGAGGATAAGGGCGGGAAACTTTAATGTAGAGGGGAGAAGGTAGGCTTGACGCGCTTGGGTTGGAAGGCACTCACTGTTGCTGCTCCAACTCTTCACGCGCTTTGGTGGGCCTTCGCGCTCTAGGCTTCTTAAACTCGTCGCCAGAGGTGAAAGCGCCACCGCTCTCGCGTTTGACGGGCGATGTCGCAATGCGCTTGAAGTAGGGTTCAAGAGTTGGGTCTTTGGATAACGTAGTTTTGTTCGTACGCAAGTGCTCATCGAGGGCATTTTCCAAATCCGCTTTGAGGAGATTGTCATAGCTGCAATGGCAATAGTATAAGCAATGGTATCTTGTTGATTGGAGCTGTGGGGTTGTTACCCTTTCAAACCAACGTGTTCAGCGAGGTTGGCGAGCTCGCTCTTTCGCTGCTGGTGCAGCCAGGTCGACGCGCCTGACATGATCTTAGAGATGATGATCTGGATCGCGGAGCTGATGCGATCGCGATAAGGGTGACTTGGACTTGCAATGTTTCCTGTGGTTTATGGCTGAGACGAAGGACAATGTAATGTTTACGTTGGAGTGGGATGTTTACTTCGGGGTTTATGCGCGTCGGAACTGAATGCTCGAGGATGGTAGCGCCTGTTGGCTCGGCCAATCAATATTCTATGTAGTGCTTGTTGTTCAGAAGCCCCGTGAAACCCTAACAAAGTTGAGCAGAGGGTTTGCTTTCATCTTCTCTACTTGACTGTCTCAATCAAAGGCAAAGCTCTAGCTATTTTGTACTTTGACTCTGATCCAAATGACAAGAGTTGAACCGGATACCTATGCGATCTATCTTGCGCCATGAAAATGCAATGCGCTTCCGTACACCACCTGTAAATGCATTCGATGTATAATACAAGGCTCATGGCCTTTGCATGGTCGCTCATATCGAGTCAATGTTTCTCTTGTTACCGCTGCGGTCCACTTATCATCTTAGGCGAAGTGGCCACCGTCAATTTTCGCCGTCGTATTAGCCGCCATCTGTCGTAAAAGTGCCTGATAGAGGACAAGCATTGTTCCACTTTGCACACTAGTCCATACAAATCTTGGACCAACCCCACGAAACAAGCCCGCAATCCCCTCCGTTTTGTAGATCAGCTTCAGGCCTGTGATTACTGAAGAGGTATCCAGCGTCACCGATCCCAACTTGGGCACCGTTGTGCTTGGCGAAGAGGTTGAAATGAGACGTTTCTGCTGGGCTGACTGGTTGCTACTTACGGTATAATTGGATGTGGGCGCAGTCGTGGTTTCAGTAGGCTGCTGCTGGATGTTTAACGATTTTGGTGGTGACACAACAGGAACTTCTTCTGGCGGGTTGAGCTGCGTTTGAATCCTCGTCTTCACCACATCAAGCGGACATGTGATTACTCCAGCCATACCACCTGCTGATGCAGCAGTCAAAACTTCTAAGCCTAGTCCGATGTCTCTGCTTCCAACCCATTGCTTTGCCCAGTTCCGTTCTTGCTCGTAAAAAGCAAATTGAAGAGCTGAGAACGGCAGGTCTCTCCAGATGGTGGCCCTGTAACCGTAGAAAAGCGCTGAAACTCCCTCTTGACGAATGATTGTACGAGCAGCATCTAATGTGGATCGATAGTTGTAACCGGATTTGAAGAAAGGATTGTTGTAACGCCCTTGAAGTTGAAGCCGAGTCTTTAACACTTCGGAGGGCACGTAGACGAATGAAGCGGCGAAATCAGCAAGGAAGCCTTGGACATTTAGTAACAGCACGATTATCGGAGCTTATTAGTTGGACTGACCTCCGGCAAGATAGGCAAGAGAATGATGAACGCCAGCATCAATCAAATGCCGTTTGCTATATTCATATGTACCAAAGAAAATAAGTGTACCCGGAAACGATCCTAAGAACGCTGGAGTGACGCCGCTGTACAGGCCTCTTCGAAGGCCTTCTTGCCGAAAGATCTTTGAATAGGTCGACGACAAGGAAGTATATTTAGGAGGGATATGCGGATCACCCTGCTGGCGAGTTTTCACTGTATCGATAGAGTGCATGAGGAGGTCGCCAGTAGTACCACCAATGGCACCAGATATCATGGACTGTAAGCATCGTCAGCCCGAGTGTAGTTTGATAATGCGGCGCTGCTGTAACGCACATGTAGGTATGGCGGCCGAGCTTCCTCCTCCTCTTCCAAGGGTTCGGCATATTCTTTCCTCTTTCCGCTATGAAGTGAGGTATTCTTGCTATCTCCGTGTCCGATGATTGTGAAAGGGACCGTGGACTCATGGCTGCCAGACGGCGCAAACTGCGTCGCTTGACTTGGAGTGAATATATTGGCAATTCGAGAGGCTAGGGACATGGCCCTCCTCTCAGGTTCCAGATCAACACCACAGTACCGCGGCGTAGCTATGAACGCATGTTGTGTTCGTGTATAACAGAAGTGGAAACGTGCAACCAAAAGAAGGACTCCGGACAAGAGCCTCACAACTGACGATGATTTTCGATTGTCAATAAAACCTTAAAACTACCCACGAGCTAGTAAAATTACCATATCACAGTAATCTATCTTCACGGTGCACCAGGAGTGGTCTCCATACTGCAGGCATTTTCTCGATACCAAAAACGCTTCTATCCTGTCCCTTGGTCAGGTCGGATGAAGATGAGTGATTACACGGACACTCAAGTGGCAGCACATACGGAAATAGTAAATGCAATGGGAAGCAGGACTTTGATTCCACGAACCCCAAGGTTGCTTCGCACACGATATGCGAAAGGTGTAGTACCCATCAACGCCGATGGCTTCCTCAAACCAAGGGGCTGGATGCGCCCCGTGGCAGCGTACAATCGTATTGACCTACATCTATGTGACCTTCGAGATTTTTAATAGAACGTACACACCATTCCCACGACACAAGTGTCGTAGTGGCCAGGCTTCCGACTCATAACAACATCTCCAACGGATTTTCTACCACTTTCTTGAATTCCCGTATCCATTCCCCCCCGACAGCTCCGTCAACTACCTTGTGGTCAAAACTCCCAGTAATGACAATCTGATCGTCCCATTCTACCGATGTCTCGTCTCCAGACATTGACGGGACAGCGACTTTCTTCGTAGTGCCGACTGCAAGGATCCCCGCCTGTGGTGGGTTTATAACGGCTGTAAATCGATCAATGGCTGCATTCATGCCCATATTGCTAATTGTAAATGTTCCCCCTTGATACTCCTCGGGCTTCAGTTTGCCATCTCGGGCACGCTTGCCCAGATCCTTGACCTGCGCTGAAATGCTCTCCAACCCCAGGTTTTCCACATTCCTAACGATGGGTGTCATAAGACCGATGGGTGTAGCCACAGCAACGCTGACATCCACAGTGTTGTGCTTTCGGATGACAACCTGGCCATCGACTTCACGCCAACTAGAGTTCACGGCGGGGATCTTTTTACATGCAACGGCGGAAGCCTTGATTAGAAAGTCGTTCACCGACAGCTTGTACTTGCCATCTGCTGATGCGTTAAGTGCTTGGCGGAGCTTCAGCAGTTTTGAGACTGAGATTGTTGCCGCAACAAAATAGTGAGGATTTTGGTTCATGGACTGTGTGAGACGATTTGCGATAGTTTTTCGCATTGAGCTAGCCGGCACGTCTTCATATAGAGGCCCCGTAGACGAAGCAGCGGTTGGAGATCCTGCACTCGCCACAGGCTTGTACTTCTCGATGTCTTGCTTTGTGATACGTCCGCCTGGTCCCGTTCCTTTAACAGCCTTGATTGGTACACCAAGCTCCAGAGCCAGGGCTTTGGCTGCTGGACTCATTGACGGCTCTCGATCTAAACTAGTCTGTAGTTTCCCATCTGCGGACTCGGACTCTTGGGGTTCTGGAGTTTGTACTAAGTTTGAGTCACCCTTATCGAGCGTCGACGGAGAAGTCTTTGATCCTGAGTCTGGAGGTTCTGAAGACTCCGAAGCTTCCTCTTTAGGCGCTTCCTTCGGTGGGGCCTTGGCTCCGCCACCATCCTCTACCGTAAACGACTCGAAAGGTGCGATGTCTGTACCTTCCTCAACCATCACGGCAATTGGCTGATACCTGTTAGTGCCTTCTTAAGTCCTCGGGCCAGCCAAACCTACATTCCCCACTGCCACATCTTTTTCACCAGAGTCCTTTAGTATCTTGGCCAGGACGCCATCTTCTTGGTACTCAAAGTCCATCTGCGCCTTGTCTGTCTCGATTTCAACCAATACGTCTCCTGGCGCAATTGTGTCCCCAGCCTTCTTTTGCCATGTCCCGATGTTTCCTGCCGTCATTGTAGGTGATAATGCAGGCATTGTAACGACTGTATGAGGAGGAAACGCTATGACAGGGATTGTGAGCTGTGACAGTAAACCCATGGTGCTCAAGGCCCGTCTTACTTTTCGACGCATAGTACCTTGCCAGTACTGCAAGCGCTGGTATTTGTCTGCTAGGTGGTATTGTGGTAAGCTTCAGCTTCCCCGTAGACTATGTGAGTATTCACCTTGAGTTTCTGCATTTCGCAGGGAGCCCAATCAAGCTCGGTGAAGCTCGCAAACATACTTGCGCTGAAGTTCGGTGAAATACCGCAGCTGCAGACATTGCCGGTCACTCTCAGGAAAACAAGGGATATTAGTACCAAAGAGGGAATACACAGGCAACGGAATTTAGAGGTCAAGAAACCATGTGCGCAGGCAATCTTGGTGCAGAGTGAGAGGTGGAAGGGTTGAATGTTAGGACTTTCTTTGGGGGACACTAGAACTAAACGTAAAGCTCCGAGTTCCGCCCACCGACGAGTCCAATCGGTCACCGTAATCAGGCGGCCAATCAAATATGCGATAGGTACGAGCAAGTTAGCTTGTGGCAGCTCACACTTATTTCTGCTTAGCCAGGAAGATTACACTTTCCACTTTGACGCAACAAGTAACGACTGAGGCGCCTCTCGTTACTTCGAGCTGTCGTCACACAGCTCAATGGTGAAGCAGAAGATCCGCCACAAAGACGAAGCACCTGCTGGGCTTTGGGGGTCACTTTCACTCCATGGCTGACGTGGATGAGGTCGAAGGCTCAAAGGAGATAATTGGGGCCTCAGTAGGTGCCGAAGCATTATCTGGACAAGAAGAAAAGACCAATACAGCGTTACAAGGTGACAAAGAGCGCCCAGGGTCGAACCAGAAATGGGTCGAAATAAAAATGGGGGACATTCCGGGAGGAGACATGAAAGCTGAGAAGGCGTATACAAATGGGTCGGAACATGCATCGGAGACAGCTTCGGACCAGCAGCAAAACGGTTCGTCGCCGGAGAGGATGCCAAGTCCCTCATCTGGCATGTCGGATGCACAAAACCCTCCTCTTCCACCCGAGAAGGACCTCGTAGGGCCAGGGTCATCTTCTCCTACGATTACGACTCCACATGGGCCTACAGTGGATGGGGTGCCCTCGCAGCGTAGGCAACGGTCCGATACTCAATCGACGGCAGCGACCGTAAATGGACAGAGATCTGCACCGTTGAGCTCTATTGTCTTTGTCCTCCAAGCTTTGGAACAGATTGCAGCTTCAAAAGAAGCTCGTAAGAAAAAGGAGATAGGAGAAGCGGTCGTCAAAGCCCTTGCTACCATTAACCAGAAAGATAGCGCTCCAGATCCCGAGATCATCTTCGATGCACTGCGACTGGCAACCGAAACCTCTAGTATACCCCTGACCACTACGTCGCTTGATTGTATCGGCAAGCTAATAAGCTACTCTTATTTTTCTATCCCATCTACTAGCCAAGACGCGGCTTCCCCTAACCAGCCACAGCAACCGCCACTGATAGAACGAGCCATCGAGACTATATGTGACTGCTTTCAAGATGAAGCTACACCTGCAGAGGTACAATTGCAGATTGTAAAGTCGTTACTGGCAGCTGTACTGAATGACAAGATCATTGTGCATGGTGCCGGACTATTGAAGGCTGTCCGCCAAATTTTCAACATCTTTCTGCTTTCAAAATCAACAGCGAACCAACAAGTGGCCCAAGGCACGCTGACGCAAATGGTGGATACTGTTTTTGAGCGCGTCCGGACACGACTGACAATGAAGGAAGCACGCGTAGGTCTATCACGACTCACGTCTGGGAAAGGGACAGCGAATGGTAGCCAGGTAGACCTTAATGGCAGTGACTCTATATTAGCATCGAGCGAAGCAGACGGTGGCGTGGAGGTAGATGATTCTTCCGAAGGCAACACGACACTAACAGCGGACCGGCCGGTTCGAAAAGTTCCTAGCGAAAAATTAACCTTGCAGAGCTTGGAGAACGCAAAAGGTTTCGATGATGCGCGGATTGGTGACAACGCGCCTACGATGGTCACAAAAGCGAAACCATCCCAAAAGGGGTTACGAACCACTTCTGCACAGCAGATGGCCAATGGGCTAGACGAGCATTCGGGTGAAACATCCGACGAGGATGAAGAAGATGAAATATACGTTAAGGATGCATTTTTGGTGTTTAGGTCGATGTGCAGGCTGAGCACCAAGCAGCTGTCACAAGATCAGCAGCAAGATATCAAATCTTCTAGTATGCGAACTAAGCTTGTGTCTCTCGCCATTATCCGTACCGTACTGAACAATAATATGATCATTTTCACTTCGCCACTAGTCACCATCCGGAGCAGTACAAGCAATGAACCAACCGGCTTTGGGCAAGCTATTAATCACTACCTCCGAGTAAGCCTCAGCAAGAACGGGGCAAGTTCGGTGAAACAAGTTTTCGAGCCTTGTTGTGAGATTTTCTGGCTGATGCTAAAGTACATGAGGGTCATGCTCAAGGTAAGTGTCCCCTTCAACCATGCTTTTTCTATACTTTGCAACTAAATCTCCTATAGCGAGAGATTGAGCTATTCTGGATAGAAATATATCTCGCTATACTTGAGCGTAAAAATGCTCCAAGCTTCCAGAAGCTTTATGTGATGAGACTTTTGAAGCGACTTGCAACAGATCCAAAGGCGTTGGTCGAGATGTATTTGAACTACGACTGCGAGCCGACCGCACTAGACAACATGTTTCAGCGAACAATCGAGCACCTTTCAAGAATAGCCAGCACTCCTGTTTCTGCTTCTCCTGCTCAACAACAACAATATCAGGAGCAACTCACGAAAGATACGGACGCGGATCTCGATTGGCATGATCACGGGAGACTCCCTCCTTCTCTAACGACTACCAGTCTCAACGTCCCGTGGAATTATGAGTGGGATTTGCCAGTGGATTTCCTCCTGAAGCAACAATCACTCGATTGCTTAGTCCGTGTCCTACGATCGCTCATCAACTGGTCTCAAGATAATCTTGCTGCCACTGCAGCTAAGCTCCAATTGTATGATCGAACATCGTTGGAGGGGTTCAGGGAATCTCTTGACCACGGACGCGGCCCTGGATCCCCTAGATTATCTTCCGCAGATACACCGCTTGCTCCTTCGACCCCGTTACTTGAGGATGATCCAAATCAGCTGGAAAAAGCAAAACAGCGGAAGACAGCGCTATTAAACGGGATCCGGCAATTCAATTTTAAGCCTAAGCGTGGTATTAAGGCTCTGCTGGCCGATGGGTTTCTCAGGAGCGACTCCGCAGAAGACATTGCTGCCTTCATCACGCAAAACGATAAGTTAGACAAAGCAATGGTAGGCGAGTACCTTGGTGAAGGCGACCCTTATAATGTTGCAATTATGCATGCATTTGTGGATCTTATGGACTTCACCAAGCGAAGGTTCGTTGATGCTTTGAGGCAGTTTCTACAGAGCTTTCGCTTGCCTGGCGAAGCGCAGAAGATCGATCGCTTCATGTTGAAATTCGCTGAACGATACATCACGGGTAACCCAAATGCTTTTGCAAATGCTGATACAGCTTATGTTCTCGCATATTCCGTCATCTTGCTCAACACCGATCTACACAGTGTTAAAATGAAAGGAAAACGCATGACCGTGGAGGACTTTATTAAGAACAACAGGGGGATAAATGATAATGCAAACCTACCAGAGGACTATCTCGCTGGTATTTATGACGAGATAGCACACAATGAGATTGTTCTGTACACGGAGCGAGAGGACGCTGCTGCCGTGGGAGCCTTGCCTCAGGCAGCTGCGGGTGGCATAGCTTCTCGTGCTGGCCAGGTATTCTTAACTGCCACTCGTGATCTGCAGAGAGAGGCATACGCGCAAGCATCGGAGCAAATGTCCAGTAAGGCGGAGCAACGTCTTCGAAACATGATCCGATCCCAGCGAAGAACGACATCGAAGCAGATGCTACCAAAATATATACCTGCTACGTCATATAAGCACGTTGGTCCCATGTTCGACGTGACCTGGATGTCTTTCCTGTCAGGGCTCTCGGGTCAAATGCAAGACACCCAGAACATAGACACAATCAAGCTCTGTATGGAAGGGATGAAGCTAGCTATCAGAATTGCATGTCTTTTCGACCTCGAGACCCCCAGGGTGGCTTTTGTGACAGCTCTCGCAAAATTCACGAACTTAGGGAATCTACGGGAGATGATGGCAAAGAATGTAGAAGCTTTGAAGGCTCTTGTTGAGGTTGCTCAGTCGGAGGGCAACCTTCTAAAGAGCTCTTGGCGTGATGTGCTGACTTGTGTGAGCCAACTTGACCGCTTTCAATTGATCTCAGGTGGTGTCGATGAGGGCGTAGTCCCGGATGTATCTAAAGCTCGCATTGTACAGCCCCTGAAAGCACCCTTGAATACATCCCGACGACCACTAGCGCCATCCGTTCGCTCTCGACAAGCACCGATCGCATCAAATCCAATTTACCAGCTTGACGTAGCTCAGGAGAGTCGGTCAACAGACATGATCAAAGCTGTGGATCGTATCTTTACAAGCACAGCGGACTTGTCCGGAGAGGCCATTGTGCACTTCGTTCGTGCGCTGAGTGAGGTCAGCTGGCAAGAAATACAATCATCTGGGCAGAGTGATTCACCTCGGACGTATAGTCTGCAAAAGCTTGTTGAAATCAGCTACTATAATATGACTCGTGTCAAATTCGAATGGACCAGCATCTGGCAAATCCTAGGAGAACATTTCAATGAGGTTGGGTGTCATCCTAACACCAACGTTGTGTTCTTTGCACTAGATTCTTTGCGACAATTGTCCATGCGCTTCATGGAGCTTGAAGAATTACCTGGCTTCAAGTTCCAAAAAGATTTCCTGAAGCCCTTTGAGCACGTAATGGCTAATAGTTCTTCTGTGACTGTCAAAGACATGGTTCTTCGCTGCTTAATTCAGATGATCCAAGCACGAGGCGAGAATATCCGCTCCGGATGGAAAACTATGTTTGGAGTATTCACTGTGGCTGCTCGAGAGCCATATGGTATGTAGGACGCAGTACGAAAATGTTACCAATGCCGACTAATCCCATACGCAGAGGCTATCGTGAACCTCGCCTTTGACCATGTTACTCAGGTATACAACACGCGCTTTGGAGTGATAATATCTCAGGGAGCTTTCGCGGATCTTGTGGTTTGCTTGACAGAATTCTCGAAAAACCTGAAATTCCAAAAGAAGTCCTTGGCTGCTATAGAAACGCTAAAGTCCACCGTTCCTCGCATGCTGAAAACGCCCGAGTGCCCTCTATCACATCGATTGAGGACGCTACCAAACGGCGGAGGCCAAGAAATCGTTGTAGTACCCCAACAAGTCACTCGACAGACGCAAGAGGAGCAGTTCTGGTTTCCTGTACTGTTTGCATTTCACGATGTCTTAATGACAGGCGACGATCTTGAAGTTCGATCACAGTAAGTACATGCTCCATTCGCAATGGAAACCAGTCTAACGGATGACAGGGCTCTCAATTACCTCTTTGAGACACTAGTTCGGTACGGTGGCGATTTCCCATCAGGTTTCTGGGATATCCTATGGCGGCAACTGCTCTACCCAATCTTCATGGTGCTCAAATCGAAGTCTGAAATGTCGAAGGTACTTAACCATGAAGACCTATCTGTGTGGCTTTCTACAACCATGATTCAAGCGTTGAGGAATATGATCACCCTTTTCACGCATTACTTTGAGTCGCTCGAATATATGCTTGACCGGTTCTTGGATCTATTAGCCCTGTGTATATGCCAAGAGAATGACACAATCGCGCGGATTGGGAGCAATTGCTTGCAGCAGCTGATACTGCAGAACGTGACGAAGTTCCAACCAGAGCATTGGAGCAAGATTGTAGGAAGTTTCGTCGAGTTGTTCGACCGCACGACAGCGCACCAGCTGTTTTCCGCAGCTACCTCCTCGTCTGAATCGTCATACATTTCCGAGGATGAAGGCACGCGCAAAGTAACCCCGAGTGATGTCCCAAGTATAAGCGATCTACCTATAAGCGGTACTCCATCTGAAGAGATAGCGCCGAATCTACGAAAGGAAAGCCTGAAGATGGATACGAGTGCAACCACGGGTAAACCGAAAAACGAGATGGATGGACCTGATGCAATACGCCGGAACCCATCTTCACCTCCAATGCAACCCTCGGCCAGTCATGCCGAGCTTGAAGACTATCGCCCGCAATCTGGCCTGCAGCAACCTGTGGAAGTTACTGCTGCTCGCCGTCGCTTCTTCAACAAGATTATTACTCGATGTGTGTTGCAGCTACTAATGATCGAGACAGTTAATGAGCTTTTCTCGAACGACGCGGTATATGCGCAAATACCGAGTTTCGAGCTTCTGCGCCTCATGGCACTCTTGAAGGGCAGCTACTCGTTTGCCAAGAAATTTAATGATAATAAGGACCTGCGCATGCGGCTATGGCGTGAAGGTTTTATGAAACAACCCCCTAATTTGCTCAAGCAAGAAAGTGGTAGCGCTGCTACATACGTGAGCATTCTGTTCCGGATGTACCATGACGAGGGTGAGGAGCGCAGGAGGAGCCGCACCGATACTGAGGCAGCATTGATACCGTAAGTTCCTTTCAAGGTTCCAAATATATACCATACATAGGCTAATAAAGCATTACGATAGTTTGTGCGCGGATATCATCAAAAGCTTTGTGTTGCTGGACGAAACACAACCAAGGAACATTGAAGCCTGGAGGCCGGTCGTTGTCGATGTCATGGAAGGGTATAACAACTTCCCTCGAGATGATTTCGAGAAACACATCGATACGTTTTACCCTCTAGGAGTTGAGCTACTAAATAGAGAGATGGGCCACGAGATTCGATTAGCTTTACAGGCGCTGTTACGACGGGTAGGGGAGAGCAGGATGGGGATGGAGCCGCTCAAGACGCCAGTCCAGACGCCCACAAGCCCTCGAAGTATCTCTTCGGCGTACTTTGGTCGGCGATCGAGCCGTGGGAGGTGAAAGAGTTACGGCAGCTCTTTCTAAGTCATCTGCAACCTACGCAGGTATCGGCTTGTCCTTTGCAATTTTAGCGTCATCGTTTTGCGAGATGCATGTAAGATCTCTGGGAGTTTTTCTCGGCAGCGGGATCAAAGATAGATATTGCTGCCGGTTGAGCAGGTTTGTACTCATAGAAGCGATTTGTCGGAAACGGTGGACATTTGCGAGACTATACCCGACGCCAGCCTTTGCGACGGGGGGGGCTCTAAAGGGATAATGGCTAAGAGTTACTCTGTAGAGCGTTGCTTCCCTTTGCCATTTGGCTGTTACCTCGTAGTATCCTCCAACCTTTACTCGCACATACCTGGCAAGCCCTATCATCCTCGCGTGCACTTTCCGCTCTGGCGTCTCCTGTCAATCAGATTATTAACGAGCGAACGAGGGGAAGGTACTAAGGTACCTTCGTGCTTCCTTACTCTGTAGTCTGTACTGACCTTGGCGACGCCAATACCACGGTAAACACAACTTGCGCGCCAAGGACTTAGGCACAATCGAGGAGGGGCCAGGGGGCGCTCAATCACATGAGCCAAATACACAACCCCAAGTACTCGTATCATGCGAGACCAAGGAAGACCGTCCGCCAATTACTCCAACATCTTTGTTCCTTGCATCCCTTACAATCGTCCATCCGGGTGATCTGGTTTCGCTCTTCTCCACCGCAAACCATTGCAGGAACAAACCCGCGGCCCCACCATACCTGACAGCCCATACCGCTGCCACAAACTGGATTTCGCAGCAATGGGCGCCCCAGAAGCCAAAGACCAGCGATCCCTCACAGAGCGACTGAAGCATCCGTTTCCTGAGACTCGGCAAGATCTGAAGGGTAACACTTTGTCTCCAAGCCCACGTTACCCCCACCTGACTAACCCGTGTCCATCGATCAGAAACGCCTCTACACAGCATGAAAGTCAAAGCCGCCCATTTCAAAAGCAAGCTGGGCAAGTTCCACAATATCGTAAATCCAAACCATCGCCACGACGAAGAACACGAAAAGCTGTGTGATGAGAAACGCACTCGTATTGCCGAGAGCCATCGATTCGAGTCCTTCGCCCCACCAAGAGAAGGCAATAAGATCAAATGGTATGTAGACGGGCGAGACTATTTCTGGGCGGTATCAGTCGCTTTGCAGAGAGCAAAGGAGACCATATACATTGCAGATTGGTGGTTGAGCCCTGAGCTTTTCTTGCGAAGGCCGCCGTACTACAACCAGGAATGGAGAATCGATCAAGTACTGAAGCGAAGAGCCGAGGCCGGCGTGAAGATTTATGTTATTGTATACAAAGAGATTGCAGCGACTATCACCTGCAACAGCCTCCATACCAAGCACGCACTGGATGCACTATGCCCCGCGGGGACTCCTGGACATGGAAACATCAACGTGATGAGACATCCCGATCACAATGTTTTGGAGAATGCCTCGGATATGACTTTCTACTGGGCGCATCATGAGAAATTCATTGTTATCGATTACGCTCTTGCATTCATTGGGGGCTTAGATCTCTGCTTCGGCCGTTGGGACAATCATCAGCATCCACTTGCGGACGTGCATCCCGCGGGAGTGAGCAACGAGGTCTTCCCAGGTCAGGACTTTAACAACAACCGCATCATGGACTTTCAAAGTGTAGAAGACTGGAAAAGTAACGAGCTTAGCAAGGCTGAATACGGAAGAATGCCTTGGCACGATGTAGCTATGGGTGTAATTGGGGACTGCGTGTACGATATTGCCGAGCACTTTGTGTTGCGCTGGAACTTTGTCAAGCGGGACAAGTACAAGCGAGACGAACACTACGACTGGCTGACATTGCAAGGCCGAGAAGGCGATATGGAGGATCTAGTAGGGGTCCAGAGACCTAAGTTTCCAATGGGCGATTATGTTCATCATCCATTGTCCTCTCTGGAGACCAAGCCTTGGGCACACGAGCAGCCAGGGACTGTACATGCCCAGATCGTCCGTAGCAGTGCCGACTGGAGTAGCGGCATATTGACTGAACATAGCATCCAAAACGCATACTGCGAGGTGATTAGAAATGCCGAGCATTTTATCTACATCGAAAATCAGTTCTTCATCACGGCTACTGGCGAACACCAAGCACCAGTCCACAATGTCATTGGCAGAGCTATCGTACATGCGATAGTGAGGGCTGGGAAGGAGGAAAGGAAATTTAGAGTGATCATTATTATCCCCGCCATTCCTGGGTTCGCCGGTGATTTACGAGATGATGCTGCCGCAGGAACCCGTGCTATCATGGACTATCAGTACAAGTCCATCCTTCGAGGAGAACACTCCATAGCCGAACAGGTTAAGAAAGAGGGTGTAGATCCGAAGAACCACCTTTTTTTTTTCAACCTCCGATCCTATGATCGCTTGAACAAGACACCCGCTATGCAACGACAGGAAGAACAGTCCGGAGTGAAGTATCAAGACGTGCAACGTGCCCATGCCGAAGATATAATGGGGGCGGGTATGCCAAACAGCTCCGACAAGACAGCTAAAAAACGCGATGATGCTGGGGATGAAGAGAAAGAGAGAAGAATTGATCGGAAGAGGAGATACGAAGCGGAACGTGAGCATGTTGATCTAGGGGATAAAGAAACTACCCGGGAGGACAGTATAGCGAGGACAGCCATGCTTAACGGAGGCAAGGTTTCCGAGCAGCTTTGGGAAGGCGAACCTGAGGAGGAGAAGGAGAACTTTGTGCAGGAGGAATTATACATTCATGGGAAATTATGCATCGTCGATGATCGGATTGCCATATGCGGAAGCTCCAACATCAACGATCGGGTATGTTCTTGTCCACCCGAACCAGTCCACGCTAATATTGGTAGTCACAAATGGGCATTCATGACAGCGAGCTTTCGATCGTGATGGAAGACTACAACACCCTGGAGAGTATGATGGACGGCCAGCCTTACAAGGCCGGACACCATGCGGCGACACTGCGGCGACACCTTTGGCGAGAACATCTCGGTCTTCTGCCGGCGCAGAAGCTCGACGCGAAAGATGATCCGAATGCACAGCCGCCGGACATCTGTCCGAACAACGTCATGGAAGGACCCGAGTACGAATTCGTTGCTGACCCGCTGAGCGACAAAGTCTGGGAGATGTGGACTGGCAACGCGACCAGGAACACGCAGCTGTTCCGGCACCTCTTCCGCGCGGATCCGGACGACCATAGTGAGTTCATAAGCATGCTGACATGAGGAGCCCTCGTTGAACGTTGAAAGGCTGACGTCCGTGTAGTCAAAACGTTTGAGGACTACGCCAGCTTCCTGCCACGGCATGACAAGTTCAAGCAGGGACATCTCCACGATCCTTACATGCCGGTGGCTGAAGTGCGCCAGAAATTAGACCAGATCAAGGGGCATCTGGTCTGGATGCCGCTTGAATTCCTGCGGGATGCGCCCATGGCGGAGAGGGGACTCCAGGTGAATGCGTATACCGAGAGCATCTACACCTAGGCACGAAGGGGTTGGGGGAGATGGCGAGCTGGCTGTCGAGGTGATGACGGATTCATGAAGTTGCATGTGGATGGGGACTTGGGAAGGATGCCGGAAAGCATGCCGCGTCCGGGGAGGACGGTTTCGTTGCATCGGAGTAAAGGCGGTGTGAGGGCGTGAAGAGTGAAGATTCAGGACCTCTTGGGGGGGTAGGCCTAATCCCCTTGTACCATTCCATTCGCTGGAGCACCCTGATGTCTGGGCTTTGGCATCGTTCGTTTGGGCACAACAGACCTGTTTCATCACACCGCTGATAGCGCCATGACTCGTCGGTGTCGTCGGTGTTGTCGGAATCGCCCTGACTGCCCCATGTGGTGGGTTACTTTACCGTTAGCTGAAGAAGCCTTGGGCCAGGTTTGTCGGGGTGTGAAAGCGCTAATCGAATGCTCCAAACTGCAAGTGCACAAGGTTGATGATCCAAACAAACAGTTTGTTCAATTCGTGATGGGATTATTGGGCTCACCCACTGCCGACACCCTGTCGCGTCTCGCTACCGAATCCCCGGGATTAGCACTACCGTAGCACTAGGTGAGTACCGGTGCTACGTCCGGAAGTACCTTAGTACACGGTTTTTCGTACAGTAGTATTCCGTACTGTTCTGCTTTGAGGTCCGTGTCCCTTTCCCTTCAACTTTGCACCGAAAGTGGCTGGCACGGCTGGGCACTAGTGACGGTGATCCCCTTCGGTGTGACCCATGATGACCCATGATGACCCATCATCTCGCTTCATCTGGATCCATCATCTGGATCCATCTGATGTTTGGGTTCGATCGTTCCAACCTCGTGTTCCAGAAGTGTATTGATGTATCTTCAATGTACCTAAGGTACCCAGTGGTAATAAAATAAAATAAAATAAAATATAAAAGGAGGGAAACACAACCAAAACTGACGGGAAAGACGCCGTCTGCTCGCTGCAAAGAGAACAAGACCTTTCGTTCTTTCTCGCGGTGTACAGGTTACCTAAGGTAGGTACCTATCCCTTAAACCGTCGTTAAAGCTGCCATCCCAGGTATACGGCCACCTTATCTGTTAGGGTACTAGGGAGCCACGGAAGATGACTAACCAGGCCAATGGGGACCTGGAGATTAATATTTAGATTTCCTAGTGCGGAGTAGAGGAACTGTGCAGTAGACAAATATTTTGGTGGGGTGCCTAAATAGGCTTAGCTTCGTTAATCCTGGGATGGCAGCTTTAATGACGGTTTAAGGGATAGAGTACAACAACATACACTGTACAGACCCAGGCTTGAACATCTACCGGGAGCATCCCTGATGCCACGTTTGGTACGATCGGTGGCTTGCATGCAGCTAACGAGATGAATGCCGAATCCCCTCCAGAAATCCCAATCGACCGGTTTCACCAACATCATCCCTGCGTGCACGTCACGGCATCTTCCAGGAAGACGAAGGTACCTTGTAAGTTATGTATGTATATTCAATCATTGGTAGCAACATGGAACAGAAGCTCAAAGTACAGACGGTGCTTTTACTGACCGACATTTGTGATCCTCTTATTCCCACAGATAGAAACATCTATTGATGACCACCTTGTGCCATGTTGAGTGTTAAGATAAATGAAACCGAGTCAGCCTGAACCATGAGTTTCGACTAGATTGTTTTCCATTTGCTTCGGTGTCACTTTCGAGGCAACCGTCTTCCTGATGTCTTGAAATGCCTCAAAGTGGAATCCACCAACATACTCTGATCTTCCAAAGCCGAATCCAGAACCCTTTTTTCTTTTCCATTGTCTGGTCTACCTACCCGTATAGAGGGAGGTAGGTAGTACTGCACTACGGAATACATCACCATTTAATCCAAACCTCAAACATAGAAATGTGGGGCATGTTGATGGTTCGATGGTCCGATTGGCGTGCCTTAATTCCCGGCTGTGCAAATAAGAATTAAGAATTAAGAATTAAGAACGGAGGAATCAGAAATCCGAAATAAGCAATAAGCAATAAGCTCGCCTGCAGGATGCATCATCATACCTTAGACTTTACCATAGCTCATCTTAGCAAGGTCCTCGTTCCTCATCCTTCTTCATCATCTTCTTCTTCTTCTTCTTCTCATCCGTGGGATCAGTCGTAGTACTACTAGCCCTACCTGGTTGATGATGCTTTCGTTGATGAACTTGAACACAGCACTTCTGTCCATACATCCCGTACCCACTAGGTAGGTCGGTCTGCCTGGGTACCTGACTCGTACTTGCTACTGATAGGGATGCCCGTACCGTGGTGGCTGTCCGTGCCCACACCCAGACGCTCCCACAGCGTTCCCATCCATCCAACCACATCCATCTTGCCCACCAAAGCCTGGTCGACTCCCCCATATCAACTACCTATCAAGCAAACGTCCCACCGTGATACCGACGGGAAGACATGAGGGAATCTCTTCCCCTAGATTGCTTTCCCGGGAAAGGACCCCCATGCTTCCCCGGTGCCATTCACATTGCTAACATGCCACCTGCGAATCCCCCGTCCACTAACGAGCCCAATGCTCAATCTAGTCCAGCTGCACTGTGGCTGGCTCGACGTGCTGCTGATGTCCGGTCCACATAACAGTCGGCCTCTTCCTCGCCCTTACTCGCCCTTGCTCGAACAGTCAACGTGGGACCAAAGAAACACAAGCAATCATCCACACCAAAGCCTCCACCATCGCTCTCACCTACACCCACAGACCTAGGCACCATCACCTTCACTCGAAGCATTCACCGTCTCCCATCCAAACCTTGACGCCGTTCACCCCACACCCTGCGAATCGAGTACCGCAGCACTCAGGCCCAATCCACCTCAGGTACGGTCCCACTGTCCACCATCAACGTACCAGACCAGCCACTGACCAATGAACCCCCAGTCTCCTCCTCACTGACCTCGTCCACCTCATCCCTACCATGGCCCGTTGCGTCCACTCCTTCTCAATCATCAAGTCAGACACCAACCTCATGATCTGGACCTGCAGCCTGTGCCACGTGGGTCCCCACTGGTACATTTACGAATGTGCGTACTGCAAGCTCAAAGTCTGCCAAGGTTGCACGTCCAAGGCATAATGAAGGATATGTGGCGGCGAGGAACGTCGTGATGGAGGAAATAGTGTGTGCGGTTCTTGGTATGCCACGAGGTGCGCCGTTTGAAAGGTGTGGAAGAAAGCTAACATCTCGACAAGGGTTCGGAACGGGTTCCTTGCAGCATGGCTTTGAAACCCGGGTTTTCTCTGGTCGGCGAGCCAGTGACATGGTCATGGTGCCAGTCGCCATTTTCGGTGTTCTGCGGCGGATCGACAACACCTGCAGTCCACCGACATCATGCACGGCAGTAATCTCATGCATGGCGCATGCAGCTTACCGTTTTCGAACGGCGCGTCTACATCTTTTCTGGGTGGGCATCAAAGTGATATATCGGTAAGGCTGGCGTTTCGTCCTGGGTTGGAACGCAATGAGCAGGTAACGGAGCACACTCGGGCAACACGGAGGAACATTCGGGCTTTCCCCAGCGATTACGATATCATAGATAGACGCTTACTTCTTTCGCGAGAACATCTAATCGGAAATTTCTTCACTCCTATAGCTAAGCAACGTCCAACAAGTCCCGGATCCAACAGTCGCTGGCCACTGCCTTATACGGACCGATTCCGTACTTTGACGTTTGTCCACGCATATTGGGGCTGCTACTGCGATTTCGAATGGCCATCGGGCTCAGGGACGTTCGCTTGGACTTGGTCCCTCACGCGACACGACGGAGAAGAACTTTGTAGATTTCTTCCCATCTCCTCGTCTCGCCTCCAAAGCTCTCACAGCATCCCCATATTCCGCTAATTTTCTCCTTTTCTCCTCCCCACCACAATCCCGACCACTCCCATCTCCATCCAAACCCCCGCCCCCACCACCCACCACCAGCCCTCCCCCCTTTCCCCATTCCACCGTATCCGTTCCGCCCAAGCACAGCCGTCCGGTTCTCTTCGAACAAGCTTCCGCAACGCATCGAGTTGGACGTTCTCCATTTTGCTGGGAGGGACCTTGTGATGGCGGCGGGGTGGGAGAGGGATAAGAAGCGCGGTATTGGAGGTACGGTATGCGCTGTGTGGATGGAGCTGGAGCTTGCTATTCGGATTGAATACGAGTAACTACACTGCGATTCTACGGCACTGGCGCCCTTGCGGTGCCGGGCGGTTGGGTTTCTAGCCATCACGCCGATCCACCACCACTCATCCTCCATCAGGAACTCAATTACCCCCCCTCTCCCCTCTCTTGGAAACCAATCCCATCGCTTCGATCCCACATCTCCCGCTTGCGCGCCTCGGTCGTGTGTGCGCGAACGTCGTTCTTTGGCCGATGAGCGCTTTTCCTTCTTTGACCCGGCGTGGTTGGCTTGAACGGTGGCAACGTACGAGGAGGGAGGGGGTGGAGGGGGTTGATGAGGGGAGGAAGCTCAGGGTGATGCTGTGAGTGCCTGGGAACTTGGCTTCTTGCTCGTTTTGTCTTTTTGTCGTTTGCGCTCTCGTCCTCACCTCCCATTCTCCTTTTAATCCCTTCATCCGTCCAGCTTTCCTTCCTTTTCTTTCTTTCTTCCTCCTTCATCAAAACCCCACTATCGCAAAAGAAACCCACGATGTGCTTTACAGGCGGCCGTGTTTTTATATAAGCAATAGATCGATGTTTTTCTCCACGAGTTCGTTCGGCTTGATATCATGTTCAAGCTGTTGAAGCACAGATAGTTTTATGGTTATGGTCTTGTGCTCGAACTATCAATATGAATGATATCGGGGGAAGATTTTCATGGATGTTTCCATGGATTTCTTATTGAAAGGGGATGCTTTTATCGAGTCTGTGATGCGAGCTGCATAAGAGATTTGTGCATTCAATTAACAGTTATCCATTTCTCATCTCCGCCCCCCTTCCTTCTCATCCCCCCTTCTCACCACCTTGGCAAACCCTATACAAGTACGCCACGCCACGCCACTCTCCCCACCATCAACCCCCCCCCCCCCCCCTTGTCAACCCTTATCTAACCCCCATTCCACCCCCCACCGCCGTAACAACAGTCTCCCCCACTCTCGGTTGCAATCGCATGGTTACTGCATGCTGTTACCAGCACCGTTACCGACGGGAGTAAGTGGAGAAATCACGGATTGACTCGGTGCGGAGGGTTGGAGAGGGAGAGGGAGAGGGAGGACCTCTGCGGAAGGCGCGTGGACGAGAGGAAGCAGATGTTTTCCAGACGAGAATCGGCGGCGGCGGATCGTCGGGTTGGCTTTTGAAGCAAAAGCCTAGGAAGCACTTTCGCGGTGGAAACTATATCACAATGGACTTTTTGCTTGGAACCAAAGAAATTGGTTTTTCATACCAGCAGCACTTCGTCATCTCCAATCTTTTTTGGCCATTTTCTCACCTCGGAAAGCACCGACGCGTGTACAATATCAACTCACCTCGAGGACTCGCCAAAAGATAAAAAAAAATAAACGCCATGTCGACGTCTCTCGGACGTGGATTCAGTACACTTCTGACTTGGAAAACCCTTTCTTTTTCGGGGTAGTTTTGTGTAGAGAAACGGCGTTTTGAGGGGATGGTTATGGCCGATGGGATGAGATTCAGGTCGGGGGTCTCTTTGGATAGGGGGAGTGCCATGGCTGGTTTTCTGTCTTTTGCTTTGCGCAAACCATCCTACGACCCAGCCAAGTAAGTAATCGACCAATTAATTGGAAGGAGTACGTACACCCACTACGTACTAATTAATACTTGCTTCCCACGTGGACCACCATCACCAACACTCCTCCAACCCTAGCCCCCTGTACCTTCTACCCTCTACGAATATCCTTGAGCCTCCACTCATGAAGATAGGCTAGGATGTAGGACTGGTAAGATGTACAGTACATAAGAGGTTTCCGCGGCTTTTGTATAGGGGCGGTTACTTGATTTGATGAATTTAGGGGGATAAGGTTCAGCGTATATTCAGGATATGATGCATATCGTTTACACCACACTCCCAGTCTGTACATATAACTTGCATCTCTATAGGAAAATACTTTGGATTTCGTATTCCCAAAACAGAGATAAGTTGCACCACCGCCGTGAAGCTTTCATCTGCCTCTTTCTCTCTTCCACATGTTTAAACTTCTACAAACCAATCTGCGAGCGAGTGCGTAACTGGTCAGACGCAGCGAGAATAGAACGATACAAAGTGAGGATCTACAATATCGTCCGTGTATTCTTTGCCTCCGAAAGTCTTGGATTAGTCTAGTAAGACAAGTGCACAGATCTTTCGATCTACTCTAAGAGGGCGTCTAACTTTTGAGTTCTTACTATGAAGCCGACGTATAAAGCCCCAATCCCAGGAATGATGTATGTGCAGATGACTGGAAAGGACTTTACTGAGCAGTAGACTGTAAACGGCATAAATTTGCTCCCAAAAACATCAATACAAGATGCGTGCTACAAAAATTGCCATTTCCATTCTCCTCTTCCCGCTTGATGCTGGAGGATGTGATCGTGGTGTTGCACGTACATCAAGACGGCTATGTTCCGACATGCTATAACTTGCCCTTTCGACCTTGGACGGCGTGGTCCTGACGTTGAACGTATAACAAAGCGGCTATGTTCCCGCGAGAAAGAGCTTGCTTTTCGGGTCTCCTGCAGGTCGCACGCTTGTCGTGCTTGTTTATGAGCGCGAGCGGAATAGCGGTGGTAGAAGATAGCAGGAAATCAGCAGCTTTCCCGTCAGGAGAGTAGTCAAACCGGGAGGGTCAGTGTACTTTCCCTGGCGGTTTCCACAGAGCTTGATCAACGGGAGTCCAGTGGCGGGTAGAGGGATAGACACGAAGGAAATGATCCGATGATATTACTCTTAGTCTGAACGGTGGGTATGTGGATGTCACGGTAGCAGCAGATAGCCACCTCTATGATGTAGTCTATACAAAACCGAGGTTTTCGGATGTCAACTTGGAATAGCTTTAAATTGTAGTACAGAAGTTCCCGTTTAGGAAACACTGATAAAAGCGCTCGATATGGAGGCCCAGTCTCAGAAACGGGTATTTTAAACACGTGGCGGCCTTTTCAGGCAAAGCAATCCAGCCGCATCGTACCGAGCGGACGTCGGCATTGAGCTGCCAGCACCTGTATCTGAAGGGCGGCAGATTGCACGATAAGGTTCGATTGGGTTTTGGAAACGGGTGCGCACCCCAAGGGTCTGAGGGTCGTAGCGCTCGATGGCTGAACGCCGGCATGGTTGTGTGCATGAGCAGCGACATCAGTTCGACGGTGCTGGTAGTCGGCGGAGCAATTTCGCGTTGAGTGGGTGGAAAGGTACGAGAAAGTACCCGGTACTAAAGCAATGAGAGGGAAGGGATACGGGAACAAGAAGGAATTTCTATTTGTCGGATGCGTAAAGGAAAACGGAAGGAACAACTTGCGGAATGTGAGACTGTCATTGCGTAGCAAATTGACTGCGGATTCCAAATACCCAGGCATCTCAACCCTAGTCCATGCACGTCGGTGCGCAGGGTAGGAGTGTGTGATAATACTGCAATTTGGGTGTAGGCATAATGTTCAAGACGTTTTCTTGCACGAGCCCACTCAATCCGAAGATCGGACCAAACTGGTAGGGACAAGTGCCTTCGGTTCTTGATTTTTTAATCTGCCAGCACTCCGTTAAGAATCCCTATGTAGGTATCAAAGGTTCCTTGCAGTACCCCAAAGGTTCTGCATTGCTGGGTATAGTATTGCAATATATCAGTCGCAGTACTGGCAACGAGGTTCACCTATATACAATGCCAGCTACACCTGTAGTGCTGATTAGAAAGCCAGGACTCATTTAGAATGGTGAAAACGAGAGCTAACGATGCAAGGTCTATCAACAGAAACTCGGAGATTAACGCTCTGAAGAGGCTACATATCGTCAGCAACGTCGGCCTTTCTGCTGTCTGCTTTAGGTAAATAAGAAGATGCCGGGGATGATGGACTTAGATCCTAGAACTCATCACCTCGTGTCTCAGTCAAAGCAAGGGCAATAATGGTACGATTCTGATACCCGAAAGGGAGAAGTTGGGAAACCCCCAAGTAGTACGCTCTTGATGGGATATTTTTGATTGTTCTGGACGGGCTAGTAGCTCTGTGAAGACTTTGTTCTTGAATCTCGGACCTCTATAGCTATCTCATCCTTCCAGCAGCTGAGGTAGAGCAAGCAGTCGCCTTGTGCTAAAACGGTCAAGCTTTTTGACAATGATCCTACGTGGAAAAACCTTAGCATCGAAAACCCGAGCCGCCAGTCTTATTTCAAAGTTCTAGAGCGGAGTACGCCTCTTTCGTGAAGTCATTCGAATCAGCCACAGCATTCATAGCTTTGACAACAGGGTAAATGCTTGTTTATGCCGCTGTGCATTTGTTCCAGATTGCCAACGGCAAGCTAAATTCACGAACAAATAAATCATCTTCTTCGACTAATCTTGGTAGTGTTGATACAGCTGTGAGATGCTCTCGCCATAATGATTGCGCCGTATGGCTTCGGAAAGCAGGTTTGAAAGATCCAGAACTACCAACTTCTTGGATGCTATGACTCTCTCCGGAGCGATAGGGTAAGAATTAGTAACGACAATGTAATCAATGCATTCGCAGGCTTCCATCTTCTCCAAAGAGTCTTCGCCGAATAATCCATGAGTAGCGATACAATAAACCTTCTTGGCACCTCCGTGTTTAATTATTATTTCCGCAGCTGCAATCCAAGATCCAGGAGAGTCGATCATATCATCCATGACAATCACGATTTTGTTTTTGACATCGCCCACCAATGTGATGGTATGCTCTAACGCTGGGTGCTTGAACCCATCTTCCTCCTCATCCGAGGTAGCAGCAGCATCAAATGTCCCACCCAGAGCGTGCTCTGGACCTGCCAATGATGTTGTTGAGATAAATGACGAAGTCATGGGATCACGATCCTCAGAGTGGGGAAACCCAATCCCGTCTCCCGGCAGAGTAGCAATTGATCCGGACATCGTAGACATGACTGGCGATGGGAAGTCATCATCGACAATATGCCCATGTATCAATCTTCCGGTAATGACTTCTCGAGCGCGTTCATCGGTGTACTCATCCATCAAATCTTCATCAGAGCCAGAGCCCTCCGTGCGAGCTGTGCTGGTACGGTCAACATGTAAAGGATTACGGGACGGGGGTGGCGATGCCGACTCGATTCTGGTGGACTGCTGTAGAGGACTTGAGCGGACGGGGTTCATTTGGCGTGGAGAGGACGTGCTAGCGGGTGTGCCATTGGCCTGAGGTCGCACACTAGGAGGACTTCGCCGTTGAGAGCTCGGTTCTTCAGCACAAACCATTGGGTCTATGTGTGATTCAGCCTCGGTTTCCGCCGCTGAGCTATGATTTATCCCATAGGCCGCGTCGCCTAAGCTTTCGAGGTAACCACTTCCTTCTAAGTTTATACCTCCATTCATAGGCACTCTTCGACGATCCGTGGTGACCAGACCAAAGTTGAGCTTAAGAGCATCTGCGAGCGAAGTAACGCGCTTTGTACCTCCCGGATTTTTGCTAACCACCACTGCTTCCTTCCAACCAGGAACGTGATTCCGGACCCAGCGGGCAATGAGGGGCTCGGCGTGTAGGTTATCGACTGGTTTGCCAAAGAACCCTTGTGTTGGTGGTGCCTATCGAGTTAGCCTGTCCTAGGTCAATCGTGAGAGGTACTAACATGCAAATCTACCGTGATAACATGATGTATTCCAGCTACGGAAAGAAGATTGGCTAACATGCGGGCGGTGATGGCGCCTCGGTGTGATTTCTTTTTTGACTGACGAGAATAGGGAAAGTATCTTGACACTTTAGCTGGATATCAAAGATGAAGAGATAGGACATACGGCATTACAGCTACTGTGGTCAGCTAAGGTCTCCAAGTCCTGCGAAGGACTGACCTGTGATAGACTTTGCGGAGCCGCTTTTGCATGCTGAGATCATGATCAGAAGCTCCATGACACTATCATTGATTCTACTGCTGCCACTTTGAACGATGAAGACGTCCTGCTCCCGGATTGAGGTGTCGATACTGACCGATGTCTCGCCATTGCTGAACGTCTTCAATTCGCATTCTGCTGGTTGGGTTCCAAGTCGCTCACAGATAGATTCAACAAGCTGGGGATGAGAAGATCCGGAGAATATCTTTACATCCCGCATGGTAGAAGTGCGATTGCTGAAGATGTCGTTCTGAATTAATTTACAAATGTTAGAGTTAGCGAGTATTCTATTATTCTAGCGTTACGGTAACGTGATTGATGAAAGATAACCAGAGCAACCAGAGCAACCAGAGCACTCTTTTGGATTCGAACAGCGCTGAATAACACACCGATAGACGGAAAAGTGATTTGTGTCTCTGATGCGACGATTTCTTACCTAGGCTTCTGTGGGCCATTGGTGAGACTCGAGATGGTGTCTAATCTTGTGGGTTTCCACATTCTGGCCTGTTGCATTTCGACGAAATTGGTGTGCTAAGGTACCTCACCCCCGTCTTCTCTTCAGCTAATTCGCCACATCGTTAATTCAAAGCGTCTCGTTTCTATGCAACTGCGCTTCTATGTACAGTCATGAATTTCGCCTGTAGACGAGCATCCTTGTCGCTATACATTATCCTTTGACTTCAGGAACCCCCTTGATTACTATCATAAGCTACCTTAATATGCAAAGCTACTATCTATTAAACTCAAACAGACCGGTCCCCCTTAATAAACGTTCAGTGATCAGCGAATTACCTCGACGACAAACGTGTTGACAAAGGAGGCATAAGTCATCCTGAAAGCACCCTTAGACTCCCACCACAATCACGTGTTCGCGCCTATGACTCAGTCAACGCCTGTGTATCATCCGATAGTTTCTGCATCCCGGAGCTCTGCCTCGAAGCTCTGCCTCGAAGCTCTCCTCCCTCTTGCAATTGCCAAGGCCGCAAGCGTGATGTATGCCAGCAGCGCCACCATGATAGCCAAACCCAACCAGTCTTTTCCCATACCAATGCCGTTGAGAGCTGGATAACCACCCGAAATTGACGAATTGGGACACCAGGATGGAGTTTGCTCTTGAACGTTCGTGGCGTTACCTCCCAATACATCCAGACGTTGAACTGAATCATCCAGCCGCAGAAGACCATGGCGGAGGTGAAGAGCAGAAGAATTGGCGATTGTGATAGAAGGCGAGTTAGTGCAAGTTTTAACTTACATCAGTTGATTTATAAAATGATACTTTACTTTGAAAGTGATTGAAAGACATGTTATTATCTGTGAAGTCAATAAACATACTATTTTTACAAATACCTCACAAGAATTAAAGTCTTCAGACATGATTATGAGTGCATTAGAATGATAGAATATTTTCAGTAGAAGATCTTTCAGAAGCAATTTATAGTTTCGGAATATTCTGACAGTGAAATATTCTGTAATCTGCATGTATTTTACATACGCCGCACAACAGGTTGGGTTTTGACCCAACCCAATCCGGTGGGTGTAGTGGTGGGTCTGGTTTTGGGTTGGGTGACAAGACCTTCCACCCAACGCGGTGGGTCTGGTGGTGGGTTGGGTTCTGAACAAGGGGACGCAGAGGCAAATATATACTATTAATAGGAAAGGGGGGGGGCATATATACATGGGACAAATGCTGGTAGGGAGCCATGTAGGGAGCCATGTAGGTAGGGGAATAGGTAGAGGAGTAGGTAGAGTAGGTAGTTGAGTAGGTAGGGGAGTAGGTAGGGAGCATATTTGATGCTTTGACATGGGGCAAAATGATGCTCGGATATGGGGCAAATTGATGCTTGGCTACAAAGCACATTTGAAGTGAACTTTCCATTTCACTATGTAGCGAATATTCCATTTGCCTATGAAGCGAACTCATTGCTTGATCAGCTAGCATATATGAACCGAACCTTGATGGACAAATGAATCATGTTTGATGTTTGCTTTCGAAGCACTTTTAGAAGCACTGTTCTGACCACTGCTCGACGCGCGTTGCGAACCTGACTGACGCGTGTTTTGACGCATATAGGGAGGTGGGTAGGGAGGTGGATAGTCTGGTACGGTACCATGATTGACGCATTCATCGGAAATGAGGTGCATCATAGTACTTGCCGCGCTGCATTTCGCTGTTAGTGAACAAACAAGTAGAAGAGCTACACGACACAGGTTGCCTACCCCAAGGAATAGCGATAGCAGGAAGCTACAGGCTCCACCGGCTAGCACGACAGCCCAAGCTGAGCTCATGGCAGACATAACGGCAGAAATGACGGCAGCGCGTTTTCCCTCCTCAAGGCTTTGGAAGAATGAGCTGCTAGTACCTGCGAGTGCTTGATGGATGTCCTGAGCGTTGACGTTGGGAAGTACAGTTGACACTCCAGCGAAGGCGCGGTTCTGAAACACCGAGCCCATGATGGAAAAGAAGATAACGATGCCGAGAGCTTGGGCTGACGTCGACAACATTAGTCTAGGTCCCTTGGACTTAAAGAGAAAGTGCCTTGGGACAGACCAATGCCCATAAACGCAATGACATTAGCCATATTCTCAGGTTGCACCATGCATTGCGACACGGGATAGCTGGCTTGTGCGTAGCTTCCAACCCCAACGCCAATCAGAATGGTATACCCGTAGACTTTGACAATGCTCGTAGTCGGCGTTATCGTGACTCATTTCGGTTAGAAGCCATTATGAAAGCAGAAAAAGGTCAAGACACCTACATATTAAAGATGACCCTATCAAGACCAGTGCACTCCCACCAGCATACCAAGGCATGTAGTACCCTGATTTGGACATGATGCCACCACTAACAATCATGAATACAATAGCAAACATGATATACGGAAGCATCTTGACTGCGGCAGTAAAAGAATCATCACCCTGGGAAGAAGTAAGTCTCAAGCATGATAACGCCAGTGTAAAGCAGGTAACCTTAATGAACTGAAAATATAACGGTATGTAGTATGCTGAGCCCTGAAGTACATGTTAACGTGCTTTTCCTTCAGCTATTCACATTGTTAAGACGTACGAAAAGTATTCCAGATGCAAGAAAGAGCTGGACTTGAAGGTTCACGAGCAACGGGGAGCGGAAGAAGTGCGCGGGATATAGTCTGTCATCGGCTGGTATAAATGGCACCAACCATTCAGACATTGCGAAAGCAGCAAGCACTACTCCAGCAAAGATCCATAAAGTAATCTCGTTGGTGGAGTTCCATCCGTAGCTGGTGCCCCCAAAGTTAACGGCCATGATAAGACAAGCCATGCTGGCATTAAATAAGATTATTCCAAGCCAGTCTAGCTGAGTAAGCTTTTGCGAGAAGGTGGTGTTTGGCTTCAGGTTTATTCCAGGGAGAATGAAGATATACACTGGCGCAAGCAAAGCGCCGAATACCAGATTTATATAGAAGCCCTGGTTCGATGTTAGCCAAGTTGAGGACTCACCCTTACCACGTTGTGTTCACCCATCTCCAAGTAGCACTACTGCTGGCAAAAGCACCTCCAACCTATTTGCCAGGGTCAGTTTCACCCAACAGAAAGGCTGGCCAGGATGAACACATACCAGCGGGCCAAGCACGGTACCCACACCCCTGCCGCAATCAGCAAGAAGATGCTTGTTAGTGATAAGACCTACCAAACCAAGCCCACCATGGCAGTGTATCGAGGTTTCTCCTTGGGTGTTGTCAAGAGCGCTATGTACGTCAAGCACCCAACGTACATCCCAGAGCCCTGTGTATTGCTAAAGTATTAGAATACCGCCAGCATAGTGTAGCTAGATCGAACCATAGACATACGCCAGCTCCGCTGTGGTTCGAGCGGTCAGACAATGGCATTCAAGGCCAGAAGCAAGGTTCAACACTTACGCAATAGCTCTGCCGACAATCATAGCGTTCATGTTTGGTGCTGCACCACAGATCGCACTTCCAACCTCAAAAAGAAGCACATGTCCACAGTAAAGCTTTTTGACGCTGAAGATGCCATAGCATTTTCCCCTAAGTCAGATATGTCAGTGTATAGATGTCTTTTCAACAAATACAAAGGACGGGGCATGTTACCATACAAGTATCGGCATTGAGCCGAGAATAAACGCCGCACCAAGCCAGGGGAGTTTTTCTACCGAGTTGAACTCGGAAGCGATACTTGGCTGGATTTCAGCAACCTGACAAAGGTTAGATCCGGGTATGAGCCCTGTAGCTCACACAGAACCTATGCTTACCACCGTGTTATCCAAGCTGAATAGCAACGTCGATGATATGATGGCAAGGATGGCGACAAACCACCGAGGTGACAGTGTTAGCATGCCGAATGGTAGTCATTTGAATGGTAGGTGGGGCGTGGGCTTATGAACCTTCACTCCGTTTATGTCACGGATTGACTCTGGTTCTGCTTCCTGGGTATTGGATTCATCCTTGGATTCATTCTCGAGCTCCTGGATAGGCTCGCTCGGAGGACATACTGGAGACGGTAGCACCTGCGAGGAAGGTTTCTCGAGATCCATAGCGAAAGGGAAAGTGTAGAGAGATAGCAGTAAAGATATGGATAGAATATACGCAGAAGGAAGCCAACAAAGAAGAGCAAACGAGCAAGCGTAATATAACAGGCTCGAATAAGAACAGCAAGGTAGGAGTTATTCTCAACCAAACGTCGTTCTCATTAAGCATCAACTGACCCTTTTCGATTGCAGCGAAATCCTGTACAGATTTTGAGGCAAACTCCGCCGCCGAATACCGTTTCATGCATCCACATTTGATGCAAGCAACATCCCACCGGCGCGCTTTCTCGTTCTCGTACACCACACCAAAGGTTAGGGGGGGCTCATGTAATTGAAATTCATTCACCGAGCAGTGGAGGTGGGTGGGGCGTGGCACAGCACATTCGGGGAATTCTGTTGAAACTCAAAGCTGTGGGGAACACCCGGTTCGCAGGAAAACCTTCCGACTGCATGCGAGGACGATGAATGCATGGGATGTACGGAGTACTTGATCGGAGTCAGCCCTGCCTCCCTGTTCGTGGCAAATTGTCAGAGCGACTATCCTGCCACAGTGTCTTGCTCGCAGTTAATGCATTACTAAAGTGTCAAGTATCGGTTGCATTCATTTTTCTCATACTAGCCAATCAGATTTATAACAGATACGACAGTCTAATGATCTTAATTCAAGGGCTGAATGATAACAACGAGATTAAGTACCTTCGAACGAATAAAGAGTTACGATAACGACGTAAATGAATTTGAAGGCAGTTGTTATACCTAGGTAATTGAATATATCGGAACATAACTCGTTATCGACGGTTTGCGGTAACCTAAGGTTGATGATAGGTAACATACCCGTACATTAGACCCATTTATCTTTCATTAAACAATTGGAGGCAATACATAGGTAGCTGCATACTCGGTAGGTATGATGGACAGTCTACCTTATGCACGTAGTATTGTACACGAAAGCCCTGCTATCTTTTCCCATTCAATTTGCGGCCGCGTTTCAGCAAACAATCCAATCGTTCAATTCAGCGGCTGAAAGCATATGTGCTCCCCCCAGAGCAAGTGACAGTGGCCACTATACCGACCCCTAAGTTGAAGACTTGCATCATCTTGTGTACGAACTTTCACCAAGCGACACCATGAAAAGCTTAGTTCCTAAACAATGAGAAGTAATGTAGTGATCGTACTTGATTGCCTTCGCGAGTAAATCCCTAAAGTAGGTACCCGTCAACCAACTAACCCTCAGCCTTAACGATGTCTGCAGCTCGCTCTGCCACTGCGTACACAGTGGATTGAATGTTGCCTCTGGGGATGATGGGGAAGACACTGGCATCCACTACGCGCAAATTCTTCGTCCCATGCACCAGCAGGTGATCAGACACCACCCCTCCATCCGCTCGAGGTAACATGGCGCAGGTCCCGCATGGATGATAAGTCGATACAGCTATATCTTTGATATAATCTTTGGCTGCTTGCAGGTCGTGAAGATGCGCCGCTGGAGAATTGCGCTTTCCATCCGGTTTCAAAAAGGTCGAAAGCGGAGACGTATTCGCAAATTGTTCGAGGAATAGGACGTGATGTGCCAGAAGCTCAAGATCAACAGGGTTAGAGAAGTATTTGGGGTTAATGCTGGGTTGATCTGCTGGTATTTTCGATATTGCATGCGAACTGCCTCTTGAGAACGGGTGGCTCTGGATTGCACCCAGCGTTAAGAAGTTCTCTGGCCTCAAGGAGCCCCCGTTTAGATTCCACTGTGCTGCAAACATGAACAGTGCACCGACCCCCTCTTCTGGTGCCTCGAGTATTGTGCGTAAGAAGTCGTAGTGCAACTTGTCATCCGATGATGGCGCATTTGCCTCCAGCAGCGCTTGGAGTTCAGAAGAGCGACCGGTGGCCCGATCGAGATCCAGTAATGGCATAATCGCGTGGGAGCCAATGCCCCCCACAGCAAGAGGGCCACCTAGATTGTTCGAGTACATTTTCATGGCGGCCTCAACCTGCTCGGGCTCTTGACGCATAAGTGGATCTCCAGTCATCACGCCGGGCTGGACTTCGTAGCTGATTCCGGCCATGAGATGATCTTGAAGATTTTCGCCCACATTACGGTTTGGCATGAGTGTCGGAACACTTATTGATTCGAGAATCTCAGGGTTTCCAATACCAGATAGCTCGAGGAGCTTAGGGGACTGAAAGACGCCAGCAGCGAGGATGACTTCTTTGCGTGCATTGATGGACTTAATGGTGCCATCAATGACAAAGTTGACATGATCGGCTAGTACGTCTTGATCAGGCTGGGAGACAAGGCCGATCTTTTCGACTTCAGCTCCCACAAACACATGAAGATTTGGCCTCTGGTCAGCTGGAGCGTAATACGCCGAAGCAGAGTAGCTGCGCGTCTTGGTCTTGGGATCCACACTGCTAGGATTCGCATATCCACCAAGGGCCTTGCCAGAGAAAGGGTCGCTTCGTACCCCGTATCGAATAGCCTTGAAGGTGTCTACCCAAGCTTTAGAAAGAGGATCGAGGACAACGCCGGTATATGAAGCCTGGATAGGCCCGTCTGTTCCGTTAACCTCAACATTAGCATAGTCGAGGCCTAGGTGCGCTGCTGTCGATTCGTTAGGAGGTTTAAGCGTATGAAACTTGCGATAGTATGGTGTAAGAGTCTTCCAATCTCAGCCAGAGTTTCCCATTGCACCCCAGGCATCAATACCAGCAGCAGAAGGTGCTATGAAAGCTTGGTTGTTGATGCCGCTGGATCCTCCAAGCATGCGACCTTGTGGCTGCTGAATGGGCCTGTTCTGAAGGTTTTCCTAGTAGAAAGTCAGCATTAGGGTCTGAAGTCAGAAGTGCTGCAGAGGGAGCTCACCTGAGGGGTTGTTTGGAACCTCCAATCGAGCTCTGTGCCATGCACTTGAAAAGCCATGGCAGGAATGTTGACCCTAGGATCTTCGAGTCGGTTCATGCCGGCCTCGAGCGAGAACAGCAACACGGACAGATGGATCCTCCGTGAGCCTAGAGGCGACTACGAGGCCGGAGGTTCCACCACCGACGACAACGTAATCATACTCTGCCATCATCTCCGAAGGTGAAGTACAGGTAGTCATTCTGAGTGGCCTGTATCGGTATTCGAGGCACTTTCCGCCAACATATATGATTCTAGATGGACTCTGCACTCAATATGCTGGAGCATCAGTATAATGGTGTGGGGTGGTGGGTGGGTGGGAACTGTGGAGCTACGAAGGGAAACAGGGGAGAGATTACAAACAACCCCTCCGCTACGTCACTGCTAGCATTACAGTGCTACCAGCATGCCCAGGGCATGCATGCTGGCCAGTCGTACGCTCTTCAGTTCCACCTCCGCGAGAGTGGACGAGGCTTTTCACAAGGTGGGCGCGGTGGAACAAAAAAGATGCAGGGGTCAAAGTAGGCTTGCAAGGGTTCGACCGGCTGTGGCATCCCGTTCGCGCTACCTAGAGTACCCCCGTCCGTACCTTAGACTCCTTTAGGCAGGATCATCTTCCAGCCTTGTGAGGAGTCATGCAGCTTCTAAATCCTACACACGAAAGCACCGACACCACAATCATAACTCTCCCCAACCACAATTAGATACGGAATCTAGCATCAGGAACACCCGGCATCATTGCGGTCAAGCAATGCACCTTCATCACGATGCCATCACAAGATGGTCCACACTTCCCACAGGCTGCGCCCGAGTAGTGAACTGAGGGAGTGGTACAACCACTTGGCCTTCTGTGATTCCTCTCAGCTGTCAGGGATGGTGCAACGTCACAGAGAGGCCCACCCTTGCGGACCTGGCCTACCTTAGATCGTTAACACCCCAAGGGCAATGCTCGGCGTCTACAGTACAATGGATTCTCGACTTTTGGGTTTGGGCTCATGTGCTGGCCGGGCGTTACCGTAATGTTCTTGGTTGAATGTGCTCCTTCAAAGGTTTCTGCCGGAGCAGACCTCTCAAATCTTCTCCGCCAAACGTTATATTTGTCTAGACATATTATAGATGGCTTGAGTTTGGTGACCAGCTATTCGAATTACAATGGCTTCCTCTTCCGAATTATCGCCTCTCGCTCCTATGAGCAACGCAGATAACTTTGGCACAAGGCTCCTGCCATCTATCCTCGACAAGTACGCAATCGACGAGCCAAATAGGGTCTATGCTTGCCTTGCTCGGTCTGCAGAGGTCGCTGAAGGATTCGAAGAGATCAGCATGCGACAATTAGCATCAGCTGTGGATGCTCTTGCTTGGCGGATCAGTAACGAGATGGGAGACAGCAAGGACTTCTCTACGCTTGCGTTCTTCGCTCCGTCGGATATTAGGTACCCGCTAATGATTTTTGCGGCAGCAAAGTGCCAACGCAAAGTGAGTCTGCGCATATTGCTCCATGACATATGACTATATATAAACTGGTATTCAGTTGCTACTCCTGGGACCTCGAAATACTGTTGACCGGAACTTGAATCTGCTTCAAAGAGCTGGATGCGTACGACTTGTCTATGGACAGGAAATGGCACGCCAAGCCCAACATCTGCGCACCAAGCACGTGGACCTGTTAATCCATGAGCTTCCCCCTCATCATGAGCTAGTTGCGCAGGCTACCATTCCTTACCCCTTCATCAAGACATTTTCTAGCGCCTGGAATGATCCTGTCCTCATGTTACATTCATCTGGAACCACTGGTACGCTTGAAATGACAGACAAAGATGATCAAACACTCATTACTTATAGGAAATCCTAAGCTCGTGACGTGGACACACGGAACCTTGTCCGTAGTAGATAAAGATCGCAGTATGCCGGCCCCTTCTGGAAGAAGACCTCAGAATGGTGGACTGTTCGACTTTCCAGATGGGGGCCGGTTTTATTCTTGCTTTCCACCCTATCATGTGAGCTGATCTTTCGAATATGAACTCCTTCTGTGCTAAGACAAAACATAAAAGTTGGCAGGAGTAACTGTTACCACACTAATCCCAATATTCTATGGGGCTACCGTAGTCTTTGGTCCGACAAGCGTCCCTGGCAGTGGATCTCTTGTTTCAAGGATCCTAGATCGGATTTCGCTAAGAGCTTTGCACGTTCCACCTGTAATCATTGAACAATGGATGCAAGAACCGAATTCAGGCGAGCAAGCTAAAACCTTGGACTTCGTTCTTTTCGGAGGCGGGCCGTTATCCCAGCCTACAGGAGATCTGCTCGATAGATTCTGCGACGTCTGCCAGGTATATGGATCTGCGGAGACTGGACATGTTCAACTTCTCGTTCCAGCGAAGGGCGACTGGGCTTACTTGGAGCCCAATCCATTTGAAGAGGTTGATATGCAACCTTATGGCAAAGGCGTGTTCGAGCTCGTCTTGCATCAAGCAGAGCATCTCAACCACAGGAGATCTCTTTACTACAACTTTCCTCACAAGGAAAGCTGGCACACTGGAGATCTTTTCAAGCCGCATATCTCAAAGCCTGGTCTGTGGAGCTTTTCTGGACGTGCAGATGATTTGATCTTGTTATCTAATGGTCATAAAATCAATCCTACTGCAATGGAAAATGCAGTTGAAGAGCATCCACTTATCTCAGCGGCCATTCTTATTGGACAAGACAAGCCCCAGCCAATTCTCCTCCTTGAAGTATGGGATCGTGGCTGTGAGCTTCGAAGAAATGAGCTAAAAGATCTTCTGGGCCCCACTGTGCAGAAGGCTAACGACCTTTTCCCACAGTATGGCCAAGTCGATTGGGGGATGGTACTGATAGCTGAGCCTTGCAAGCCCTTCGTTCGATCTCCTAAAGGAGGCGTTGTACGTACAGCAACACAGAGGCTTTACGAGCCCAAGATCGAAGCACTATACAGTTGCGCGCTACCTGAAGCTAATGGCAACGGCCCTTGGTCGTTGAGCGATTACATCTGTTAGGGGCCAGCATAGAGCGAGTCATATGGGTGTAAGGTAACGAGTATATAAATGCTAAGGAAGGAAAGTATCTAGAAGGGAAGGGTCGGCTATCTATATGACTCAGGAGAACATAAGCTAACCCTGAATAGGGTTGGCTTCGGAACAAGCCTATGCCCTAGCGGCGAGCGATCGGCGATAGCCCTCAGGATAGCCACCAACATAGTCATCAACATAGCCACCAACGGAGGTGCGTAGCTAGGATCGTAACAACATCCCTACCAGTCTTGAGCAGCTAATACAAAAATCACTTCACCAGCTGCTTCCGGGATCTCTCATCACATTAAACGACGACATCTTCGTAAAAGGCTTGGATTCTTTGAAAGCTACTGTGCTTGGCGCCGTTATACAACGAGACTTGAACGCACACGACGTCTTTCCGCCCGGTTCATTCTCCCAGAAGGTACAAATCTCAGACTCTGCGCGAATGCAAAGCTTGGTCGAAAGCTACACCCAGGACCTGACTGAACACAACTGCACGCGAACGTTCCGGTACATCATTCTCACTGGAACTACTGGAAGCCTGGGCCAGCATATGTTACGAACGCTGCTAGGATATTCTGATGTTGCGACAATATATTGCCTGAACCGTTCCACTAAGGCGCAAAAGAAGGCTGAGAGCCTCTTATAAGACCGAGCATGCGATCTGTCAAGAGCAAAATTTCTTCATGTGAATCTGAGCCAGCCGTACTTGGGTTTGGACCAAAATACCTGGGAGTGCCTAGTCAGAAATGCCACGATCGTCATCCATACCTCCTGGACCGTAGACTTCAACCTTCCACTGAAGCATTATGAGAGGGAACATCTTCACGGACTACGTACACTTATTAAAGTCGGCACCGCGCTCGGCTCGCTTTCGTTTCTTCCTCTGGCGCTGTGTCGCAATGGTTCTCGGAAAACGCAACTCACTATATCCCGGAGCTCGTTCCGCGCTCATACTCCCTCGCCGGCAGCATCGGGTACTGGCAATCGAAGCTCGTCGCTGAGAATATTCTAGCAATCGCAAACGAGCAGTATGAAATTCCTCTCTCCATCCTTCGAGTAACACAGTTCGCCGCGGCAACCAGCGCACACGGCCCGGAAAGATGGCCGCTCCAAGAATGGTTTCCCATTACGATTCAAACTTCGAAAACGCTTGATCTTGTCCCGACCTGGGATGCTTACGTGGATTGGATCCCCGTCGATACGGTTGCTCAGATAATGTGCGAGATCGCGCTTCAGCCAGACATAGAGCAACGCCCACGCAGCGGCTCTCTGGCCACATCTCTTGGGCCTAAGGTCTATAATGTAGCGCATCCGTATCCAATTCCATGGCAGCGGCTCGCAAAGCGATACAATGTCGCTTGGGCGGAACAGCCAGAGTTGTCCCTCTGCGTGACTGGGTTGCGGTACTTAAGCAGCGTAAAATGGATGACCTTGATGAAGTGGCAGCTACGCCTGCACTCAAGATACTACCGTTCTTCGAGGCTCTGACGGTAAAAACTGGGGGTGGCGGAGGCTTACAGGGTGTCCTGAAGACTGCAAACGGGGTGGCTGCGAGCAGCACAATGGCGGGCTTACGGCAATTGGGGGACGCGGATATTGACAACTGGCTTACACAGTGTCAAATGTGAAGGGCAACATACTTCATTTATCTCATTTTTCCAGAAACTATTTAGAATAATGGAAGTATATAGAGCGAAACCATCCAAGCATTCCACAAGCGAAACGTTGTCTTATCGCTATTCACAGATCTAAACGCTAATGTTCTAACTGCAAAACTCCCGCCTAGGGCCATTGGGCCGATATACCCTAGGTTTTCCGCAGCTCACAACCACGGGCAAAGCCAGCTCCAAGCAAGCACAGCGCACGCAATTACCCAGCGGGCTACTCCGTCGCCGATGGTTAGAGGGAGTGTGCGTCGTTCACGGGCATCATCTCCGGCTTGATCGGCCATGTCCTGGACTTGCACAGTCGTCACGACAACAAATCCGATAGTAGCAACCCATCTTGCTAGCGACATCGCAAGCGGCACGGAGCCTCCCAGCAGTACATCCGTTGCCCCAAAGGCAAAGCTAATGAAGCCGGCCGCGTTGATGATATTGCGGACAAGGAAATTTACATCCGCGCCGCCGCGATCATTATAACAGTGGCCAAAGCAGATCAGAGCCAGAGACTGCTTCAAGCCGCCCAGAAAAGCACTCACGCACACGGCAAGGGGATAAAGAATTGACGTCCACACTCTGGCTTGGCTTGGTGAAAGGCGTTTGGATGGAAGCGGTCGCCAAGGCTTGTTTAGCAGGTCCTCGCGAATGGCGCCAGGCTGGCATTGATTGCTGATGGCAAATGGGAGAAGGTTTATCCAGCACCAGAAGACGGCTGGGAGTGACCCTACCGGCGATAGAAATTGGTGAAGATGGTGGCAGGTGGAATCAATGCGCGGAGAGAGCAATAACCGTGCTAGATATTGTGCTGGGGCCCACAATTGTCTTGAGGTCGCTCAAATTAAAAAGCCAAAGCGAATACAGATGCTGAGCCATTGATGCCGGAGAGATCAGATGTAAGCTTTCGTAGTTCGATTGAATATCTCTGAGCTGAGGTAAAGGTTCGAGTTAAGGCTTTGACCCAAAGATAGCAAAATATTGCTTCATGTTCCTTGCGTATAAGTGATGTTGAGAGAAGGTATTGAACTCCGAGCTTTCAGCTTCTATGTTCGAACATGAACAGATATGTTTCGTGATACGACTGCCCCGAGGCTGGGGTTCAACGGCTCAACAACAGTGCAGGACGAGGACAATTTGTCCGAAAAGCTGAAAAGAGTGGGCGAGTTGCTTTGACCCCGAATAACAACACACTTCAAAATCAGGCAAATAACGGCTGAAAATGACAGCATATTCATGTATCGCCGAGTGTCTTGTTGTCACCATACAAGCCAGAACGGCAAGGTTACTGTGCCATCATGTTGCATGTGGTTGCATCCTTCGGAACCTACAACGAGACGATTCGGGTTGCTTGTAGCGAATGTAAAGCTCGAACCCCCAATAGAATAGATCGTAACGCGCTGTCGCCTAAACAACGGGCGCCGTTAAATTACTGCGCATCACGGATGCAAGTCGTGCATTGAAGTGGGGCGGTGACGAATTATCGTCTGCAGAATTCAGTCTGGAGCTGAAGCCTGAGACGCGGCGCAATGGCACGAGATTGAAGTCTGAGTGTGATGGTTGTCAAGCAATGAGGAAAGACAACATTAAAGAGCCTAGATGACGTCTGCAATCGCACTCTACATAGCTCAGCTGGTAGAGCGCAAGGCGATTGCAGTTTAAATGCGCTGCCGGTACTGGGGTTCCTGATTCATACCTAGGCCCAGAAATACTCGAGTACTTGCTTTGGCTCTCCGTATCGATGTCGGTTAATTCTTCTGCTCACACTTTATCACGCCTTGTTGTACGTGTCGAGACCACAAGCGTTCTGCCTCTCTGAGCTATTCTCGATCAAGGCTCTATTGTCGTAGCTCATGAGGTATAGGAATCATGAGTGTAGCTTTTTGAGTCGTTGGCAACTCCCGCTATCACCAGCTGATTCACACGAATCGACTAAGTGAGCTTCGACGATTTTAGAATTGTTGACCGTTTCGGATTGACTCGCCAACTGGGAATTGACGGGCCTTCGTTAATTGAAATCTGGAGTGGTCATTGGTATTGTTCCGCATTCGCCTAGACTGCCAAGCGGTACATAATTAGAGAATGCAACTAAAGTGTACAACCAGAGAACACCTCGGGTCCGTAACCTGCGTTTCCCTCGATACCATTCCTCTTTGAGGAACATAAGAATGGCAGATGCGACATGGCCGACATGGCCCCAAAGAGTAAGAGCAATACACTGTTAAAGGTCAGGTGACCTGATCGGCACAGAGACTAAGTCTTACCCAAAATCGCTTCTAGCAAAGCTGGAGTCGAATTGACCATCAATCTGCCTTTATGAGTGCAAACGAAGGGAAGAGAAGGTCTTTGCTCTGTTAATAGCTCAGATCTACATCTTCATGCTTGATTCGACCATCTCCAGCGAGAAGAAGTCCCTAATGTCTTCCACCAGCTTCTCAGTCATGATCCTTCCAAAAATGTAGATTTACTACAGCAGCCACCCACTCTCGAGGCGATCTCATCTCCATTGGGAAATGACTCACTCCCGTCCGTGTATTAGTATATGACGTAAATGCTTTTTGCACAGACGAAGGATCCTTCTCGCTGTACGCAGCTTTATAATACCTTAGGCCCCGCGTAGCTCCCTGCATCCAGTGCATCATAACATATCCCAGAATCTCTTCAGCTGGCATATCGTAATTTTCAACGTCCATCCACTCATGATACTTCTCCAACAACCAGCCGAGCAAGCCGATTGGAGAATCTCCCAGCCCAAACCCAAGGCTCTGCGGACGTGTTGATTGCTGACCCAAATATCCGCTTTGTTCCTTTAAGTAGTACTGCAACCTATCCAGAGCTTTCTTGTCCGCGGCCGAGTAAAGATATGAATTAAGAATTAGTCGACCCATTGCGAGTGGGCTTTTGTACCATGGTGGTGGCGCACATGGAACGAACGTAAGATGCTGTGCACGCACATGCTGCGGATACTGCATGGCCATTGATCTGGTGATGAATGCGCCCCAGTCCCCTTCATGTGTCAAATAACACTTGTACCCCAAAACGTGCACCATAAGTCGATGAAATGCTGGGGCAGTCATGACTGGACTAAAACTAGACTTTTCCTGAGCATTTCCAGGGCCATAGCCAGGGATGTTAGGTATGATAAGATGAAATGCGGGTGCCGAGGAAGAGGAAGGCTTAGTGAGAGGCTGGATAATTTTGCGAGATTCAAGGAACGAGCCAGGCCAGCCATGTGCGATGAGGAGAGGACGCGCATCCGTTCGAGAGGAGCGCTGGAGGGCGAAATGTAGGATTTGAAATCCGTAGCCAGGGATGCCGACTTCGACTTTGAGTTGAGTAAACTCAGCGTTGATACGAGCCTAGCGGTCAGAGATCGATCAGCAACATCCGAAATGCGAGGACACAATAAGAAGCACCTCTTCAGCCCTCCAATTATATCCGTCTCTCTAATAGTTTGCTAAGTTTGGAACGACCTTGACCTTAGCACCTTGATTCTAATCATCCTCCGCAAGATCAACTAGCTCGACTGAATAGCGTGCTAATCGAAGCTTTTGCTTTGTAACATGAAGCAGATCGTCGTCTATGTGGAGAGTGTAAGGAACAGGTTTATTGAGCTCGTACTTTGAAGAGGCTTGAGGTTTGGACATGATAGTATCGAAGCAGGGCAGTAACCAGTGCTTATATAGATAAGAGACCAACGTGTCTACCAACCGAATAAGCAATCGTTATAACTTTTTAGACTTGTACACTACTATGTATTCTTTGATTTGTCTTTCATCCCTATCCGAGGTTCACTGCTCCACCGCTCCAACATCAACTACCTGAAATTATGATGAGTACCTGAACTCTCCCGACTCTCCCACTCACCTCTACGGGTTAAAATCCAAACTCACCGCATCCTCTGGCTGCTTCCATACAAACCCTTCCGGCATCTCGACCGCCCTATCCTTTAACCACGCCTGCATTTGCTGCCAATTCACGCATTTGTGGTCAGTGTTTCCATTCGGCGTGGGATTATTGTGGGTCTTGACCCAATTATATGCAATCATCGTCATATCGTAGTTGCACATGATGCCTTGCCTTATATAGTCTATGCAATGCTCGTAATGTCGATCATACATCTCCGGCACGGCAGCTTTGTTGGCTTGCACGGACGGGAAAGAGGCCATATGGTGGTCCTGCCAGATATAGTGTAGGCAGTGAATATGGTGTGTGCCGGTTGCGGTTGCTAGGTAGCCACCACCAGCCGAAGGCGGGAATTGAACCGAGTCGAGGGAGTAGCCTGCGCGTTGGATATCGTCGCCTGAGACGCTGATGAGACCATCTGGGTGGTTTGAGAATTAGCAAAACTAAGGAAGAAATGCTGGGGAAGAGAAGGGCACAATACATTGCATCAGATCGTGCCAGGCTTTGTTGACTTCAGGAGCAGGGGGCCCTTTGTAAGGAGAATGATACCAGAGTGAACCATTCCAGAAAACCTCCTGGTAGTCTCCGTCGATGGCGCTAAGCATAGGAGCTGCTTTGCTGTAAGATTTGCATGTAAATGAAAAAGAAAGGCAGGTATACTGACACCAAGCGTGGTTACGCTCCAGGCAGCTTTTGTGGAAGACATTGTAGAGAGATTTGGTATACACCAAAAGCGCAACGCAGGTCACAATGCTAAGCCCATGTAAGGCCCAAGGTAGAAACCACCATGGGTGACGTGGTAAGTAGTATGTCTGGGCTTCCGTGCTTGAAAGCAGTGGATCCGAGTCGCTGTCAGAGCTCGAAATGTAGTCAGGGTGAAGCTTGTCCTCTTTGATCATGCAGCCAGCGTTGAGAGCCATAGCGTTTGGGAAAGGATGACTTGAAGTTTACAAAAAAGCGCAAAAAGGGATGCTATCTTGCGAACTGATTGCGTAGGGAAAGAATATCGCAAAGGCCTGAAAATTCGCGGTGGGAATGAGGCTCAAAAGTGGAGGTTTGAGATGTTAGGTGCTTCCCGACTACGTTCTTGCTCCAGAAAAGCCCTGCAGCTGGAATGCGATCATGTGCTCACCCCGCTTCTCTCGTATTTTGAGCGCAGAGATGCATGTGGATGCAGGTAGCTGCAAAATAAAAGCAGAACGTAAAGTTAGCGGTGCGCACTGAGCAGAACACATAGCAGGGGGACTACATGTACGCGATCGGCTCGATGTCTCGCCTCTGAGTCTGATCTACGCCGCGTACTGGCATCTACTTCATGGAGGAATAAGCCTGCACCTGCAACCAACAGGGATTTCGCCTGAAGTAAGGAAATGGAAGTAGATGTTCTGCCACATTGGCAGCCTATCATGGGGATTGCTTCATACTCTCCAAGCGAGATCAGAGTTTGCAATGTTTTTTAAGTCTTCACCGTGCATGAAGCACGACACCCCACCTCAGCTGAAAACCAAAGGGGTTTTCCGTGACAGGACAACTTGGCAGGCTTACTTGCATCCCTTGATCAGAAGACCACCAGCCAGGAGCGATGCAACATTCGAAGCCCAAGTGGCAGGTGTGAATATAAGAATCTTTCATCACAGTCTTTCTCTGCCCTCACATCCTTTGCAATACCACAAATCTACAGATTGGAGCACCCTCCATTTGTCTCTTTTGTCCCGCCTGTGAAACCCTAGGCTTGAACTCGAACATGGCCCTCAAAGTCTTTGTCGCCGCATATCTGGCAGCATTTGCCATCGCGGCCCCAATGGCACAACCCAACAGTATGTCTGCTTGGGTTTCAACAAAGTATGCCTATAGCGAACAATATACTGATTATTCCCAGACTTTGAGACCGACCCCCTACTTTCGATTGGAACATCAGATACCAGCTCGTATGCCAAAGAACGCCGGGCAAAGTTCGAGACCGACCCCCTGCTTTCAATCGGAACATCAGATACCAGCTCGTATGCCAAAGAACGCCGGGCAAAGTTCGAGACCGACCCCCTGCTTTCAATCGGAACATCAGATACCAGCTCGTATGCCAAAGAACGCCGGGCAAAGTTCGAGACCGACCCCCTGCTTTCAATCGGAACATCAGATACCAGCTCTTACGCTTAAATGTTAGCCATGTTTCCCATGGTGGGATGGACCAATGAATCAAGAAGATTCGACTATCTATGTCTTCTTTGATTCTTACAACGGTGAGCCGTGTTGGATGCGAGCCAATCATTTGGCGGTTGCCTCTATTTGGATATATTTAGCTTCAAAGGTTCATCGTTCGTTCAATGCTACATTATAGGACACTCGTTAGCGAATGATTATTAGTGTGACAGCCCTGAATTAGCGATGCTTTCAAGCTGCAAGATTCTTAAACCCAATCCTACCTACTTTTGTGGCAGCTAGGTGGCAGCTAGATGACAGCCCCTTCTTACTCATCTTGGCTCGAGGTCCCTGACCATTAGTCTGTCTCCGTGCTCATACCATCGGCAATTCGAGCTGTTTACGGAATTATCCGTCGGCTGAAGGAGAGCCTACCAAACTCTGATCTGCTCTGCTGGGTTACAACAGGTGAAAAGAAGCGAGGAGATAAGTTTACCGAGGAGTTTGGTAGTGGTGGTTGCGGTCGATATTATGTGGGGAGCCTCGACGACTCACCTAGAGTCCTAGATTTTGTATTACTATCCATTTAAAAGCAAGAAAATCATAGAGCTGTATAAGAAAAAGCGCCGTTGTAACGGTATACTATCTAACGCAACTCCAACTAACTACCAACTAAAATCCCCTTCTCGAAGTGAACTTCGAATGTGCACAGCCATCTCCAGATAATCTTCCTAAAGGGAGTAATAAGTGGCTGGCCCCTGCTCAGAAGCGGCTCTGGCCTTCCTATTCTCCCTCCAGACCAGAAGACCATAGACAATGGTTGCAAGAAAGCCAACGGCTACCACAGCTATGCAGATGGTATACCCTTTGGTATAGTGCGGTGCATCAGCCGCTAAAAAGGCAAATGTGGCTACAATACCACCAGTATTACCAAAACTTATTATCCAGGCAGTGCCGATACTACGTTCGGCATGGCCGTGAAGATTCATCACAAACCAACAGACAACGATTGGACCGCCAGCAAAAGCGCCCATGGCAACAAGGTGGATTCCTCCATATTCGGCGGAAAAGGAGTTGTGGACAGAGAACAGGATGGCGAGCCCGATGACAGTTAAGGAGGTACAGAAAGCGATATAAGGGAGTCGAAGACGAGTGCGGTCGGAAAGATAGGCGATTATCAAAGCCAAGGCCAGGGCGGCGGCTACAGGGGGTACTGTGTGCAACTGCGTTTGCACAGTCGTGTAACCAAGCGTCTTGATGATTGTCGGAGCAAAATAGGAGAAACCTATGTATCGAATGAATTAGAAGAGGGTGGAAAGTTGGATGTTCTTTTTCATACTGTAGATTGGAACCACCATAGCTGTATCGCGGGTGATTAGCATATATTGGCAGGTCTTGTAAAGTCGTGAAACGCTTACCAAAGTATATGATGCCCCCAAGGATATTTTTAGGATCGCTGAAGAAGCGCAATACATCCTTCGCAACAATCCTCTCGTCTACCGTCTTTTCTCTTCCTGTTCTCTTCAGCACCCAGATCTTCTCATCCTCAGTCATCCATTTAGCTTCTTCCGGAAAATCCGCCACCAGAAAGTATGCAAGAAAGCCAATGAGAACGGTAACGGTTCCTTCGAGTATAAATATCCATCTCCAACTGCTATAGCCTCCAACGCCGTCCATATTGGCGATAGCACTGGCCAGAAGACCTCCGAAGGCACTTGCGATAAGGACAGAACACCAATATATGGTGAACCGCCGTTGAGCTTCTTCGCGCTTGTACCAGAAGCTGATAATGTAGAAACCTGTGCTTTAGTGAGCTGTGGTCTTTTAGTCCCTAGAGCTGACAATACATACTGCCTGGGAAAATCCCGGCTTCTGCAAGTCCCAGGAAAAAGCGAGTCGCAAGGAGGCCTCCATAAGTCTGGACTAAATATTATGAGCGGTGAGTTCACCAGCTAGAAGAGTCAGGACTCAGGAGGCTGCATACCAAATCCTTGAGCTAGCATGACTATGCCAAACGCAAGAATACAACCGGATACTAATTATCAAGTAGGTTAGAAGATCCCGAGATATAAGGGCAGTCAGAAGTCGGCCTACTCCATTTGTGAGGTTTAAAGTGTTTTAGTAGAATATTCGAAGGAATCTCAAAAAGTACATAAGGAACAAAGAATATTGTGAGGGCGACATTTTGTTGGTTGCCTTTAAGATGCAGATCTCTCTGTAGATGCATTATGAGCGCATTGGATATATTGACACTGTATACCGAGTCAGCATAACTTTGCAAATTGAAACGATGGTTCATCAACTTACCGGTCCAAGAATGCCGCAACATAGACAAGAAACAACATCGGAAGGACCTTGAAGTCTATCCTCCTGAGCAGTGCTTTTTCGTTGACCAGAGGATACTGTGCCGGGGAGTTGGCCTTTTCGAGGCCTTCACGCTCGAGAGCATCCGGTGTGTTTGGTTCAGACATGACTTGAAATTATCGGATTCCGTGCAAGTCGTGACGGAGGGAAAGTTTAGGTACTTGCTTGTCGAGATCCCCTAACAAATTCGAAAGCTGCGCGACGCGAGCTAAGTGGTGAGGAGCACCGCTGCGATTGATTTGCAGGAGAATCACGGGGTGCAGGGGAAAGATCTTAGAATGAGGAAGTTGTCGAAGTCATAGGGTCGAACAGTTTAGAAGGAGGACAAGCAAATGCGAAAAGATGAAGAGCATTCGGGAAATTCACCTGGAATTCCAGCCCACCACACCCCCTTGGTATTCGAAGGGTTTGGAAGCGAGGCGCTCATGCAGGAAGCCCAGTTCGTCCAATTGATTTTGGTTTTGATTAATTCAGAGAGGAGCTGGAGATGATTTGAGAAGCAGCAGTCCAATCAAAAAAGATTTAGGGTTACACTAGTGCTGCCCCTCGTGTTCTTCACAACACCAAAACGGGAAATGTGTGGTTGCATATCCGGAAACGCTATCGCCGACGTTTGGCTGAGGCCAAGGGCAAGGATCATGGCTCTCCATGTAGGATGATCGGCGATCGTTTTGACCATTCGCATATCCCTTAAACCGTCGTTATTCCTGCCACCCCAGGATTACGGCAGCTAACCATATGTAGTACGGATATTGACTCAGCGTCGCTTATCTGACCCGTGAGAAGGCTGAGAAGCAACCGTAATCCTGGGGTGGCAGGAATAACGACGGTTTAAGGGATACAGATATGTGGGGGCGGTTCAGGAAAGTCTATTGAGGCTGATGGACTACCATAACTGCTCTACTGGTTCGTGCCGGGCCGTGGGGGAGCGGGGAAACTCTCCAGGTGACATGCAGGACGGCCTAGGTTCAGGATCCTTCGTCTGGGATTAGAATCCTTTGACCAGTGGAGAGCTACAGATTGGAGGTTGTTAAGGGATCTGTAATGCAGGCATTCGTGGAGCCCGTGTTTCAAGCATTTGTGACTCATTTATCTAAGGTACCTACACCTCGTTGATGTTGATTCTATGTAACCTTAGATAATCCAACCACAACAGGACCCTGCACGCTTGTAAGCAGACGTGACAGCGGTCAGTTGCACGAGATTCATCCATACCCAGTGAGTCCCTACCGCCACCCAGCAAAAGTCAGATTGGGCAAGATTGCAGACAACGTGCATGGGCGACGTGCGTCGAGGTACCTTTCATCGCGGATACTACGCTTGATCCTCTTGTTGTCTCCACCCTCAAGGCGACCTATCGTCGTCGACCTCTCGCCGCAGCCGCAAATAATCTCGCTAATAGTGGCCAGGGTTACAGGGTTCAAAACGGGATGCATTACTCGATTAAGACACCACATAGACCGTGGGCCTACGAAAACATGACAGAACTGCCTATCGCGTGTTCATGCGAACTCGGCGAGCTGACCACCTACCAACGCTGGATGTGCTGTTCATGCACCTCGCAATTTGGAGGCCAATTGAAGACCTGTATTATGCATTGCACCTTGTTGTGGGGGTTTTAGTTTGGTTTTTCGCCTGGTTGGAAAAAGTGAACTGCACAGTATAGCCCTGCTATCCTCTTTCCAATACCGCAACCAAGTTTCATTGCTCTCCCTCCTTGGTTCTGTCTATAGTCCGTTCGTAAGTCTCTTCATTGCAATGGCACAGCAAACAAGAGCTAGTTCTTACGCACCGGACGAATCGTCAAACACGAGCCTTTTTGAACTGTTTTCCCCGACTTACTCGTTCTTGGTAAACTATCCTATTCTCAGGCGTTGCATCACTTTCTTATACGCGTGGATCTTGGCTGAATCTTGGGTTGAAGGGGCCAAAGTACATATTAGGATAAGACAAGCTCGAAACTAGCAGTTCAAAGTTTTTTTCCCTTGACTGATTGCCAACACCATGGTGCCCCCTTCACCTCTACCTTCGCCTGCGCTCGCTCCGCCTCCAGGCCAGACATCAAAATTTGGGAGCGCTGATGTCTTGTGGAAGTGGAATGTGCTTTGCCAAACAGCATGTCTGCTATTCCCTGGCATTGCCGTTATCCTTAGAACATACATAAGGCTATGGGTGAAGCGGGTCTGGGTCCTAGAAGACTGTAGGTATCTCTTCTGCGGGCAGCACGGTGTAGCTAATGAGATATATCTAGGGTTGTGCTGTCTTGCTTTTGTGGGCTCGCTGCTACTTCTGAGGCCTACGTCTTGTCCTAATATCTTTATAGATTGGACTAGCAATATATTCTGGCCTTCTGAGCACTATTATATCCAAGCATGGCGGCACCCATCAGTGGAATGTGACAAAGCAAGAAGTCATCACCATTCTCTATGTAAGATGGGGAAATTCCTAACTGACTTCGGAGCCTGCTAACCGGCCTCTACAGTACGTGAATATCATCCAAATCTGGTATGGCCCGGCCGCCGCATGCACAAAATCAGCTATATTATTACTTTATCTCCGCGTGTTTTTGCCACGTCGCTGGACCAAATTCGATATCGCTGTCCGAGGGCTTATAGTTATCACTTGCGTCTTTTATTTCGCAATTACCATTGCCAAGATTGTCCAATGCCTTCCAAGGGCGCGGATCTGGGATAAGTCTGTACCAGGGAAATGTCTTCACCTTCCGGCCCTACTTTCTGTCAGCGGTCTTTTCAACATAGTGTCTGATCTCTGTATTCTGCTGGTGCCGCTGAAAGGTGTCTGGAACTTGCAAATGAGCAGAAACCGGAAGATAGGCGTCTATGTAATCTTTACGGTGGGAAGCGTGTAAGTACCATCCCTATATCTATATCCTGCTACTGTCTAACCATCTCTTGATGTAGCGCACCTGTTTTCAGCACTGTTGGATTTATCATGCGTTTTACTTTAACCTCAGGAAAGGACCAGTCATACAACCAACCACTGATTTTGCTATGGGCGTTCGTATCCTATCTCACCCAAACACACTCGGGGTCAGGCTAATTGAATACAGCACCGCTGAACTTGCTGTAGGCGTATTGATTATCTGCTTTCCTACCTTGCCGGGTATCTTACAGCGTCGTACGAGCAAACCGTCGGCGAGTATCATTAATGGCAGCGACAAGAATCGCAGTACCATCAGCGGCAGCAAAAAGCGCTACAGTGGAAATCCTTGGCCCCACGATTCTTCTATTGACGAAGAATACTACGAGCTGACGAAAGGGTCTCTCGATGCGTCACACGTCAGGGTGCCGCAGAGCGCTATTGTTAATGAGATAAGAGGAGGTAAGGACGATTATACCAGCTACGGACTTAGAGTCAAGGACAAGGACAAGACGACACCAATGGATGGGATTATGAAAGTGACAGAGATCAAACAGTCTGAGGGATCAGGAGCCAATGTGACGGCAAGCGGATTGCGTTCCATGTACGACAGATCTTCTTGAAGCCATGGCTTTTGAAAAGTGATTGTACTGTCGAGGGCTGCTATCGGCTTTTTTATGGTTCAATAACCTAGCGCTTTCTTTTCGCCACACTGTCATTTTCTCTTCCGATCTTTGCGCATTCGAAGATTGTGGTAATGAGGCAGAATCAAAGGGGTATCAGGATCTCCAGCACTTGGCGCGAATTAATGTTGAAGCAAAAGAGCCTAGTCAAAATGAACAAGTCTTTTCTTGCACCCCGTGAATATTGCTACCTCGCTTGTGTTGGAATACGAGGTCATATAGCATATTGATATATTGGTTGTTGCTGTTAGGAGTCTATCTAGGAGCGAGCAGGTGAAAACTCTACTAGCGGGCCCCAGCCCTATCAGCCCTATGAAGGCGGAGATTACCATCTCCCCAAACTCCAACAGCTTGCACCTCCATTTACTGCGCGTCCCGTTTCTGAATCTACAGTTGCATCAGGTGCATCACATGTATCTGGTACGAAACCTCTATCAGGCGCATTTCGTCCGAAGTGTCATGTGCACCACGCTTGTCGGCATCTTAGGCCTGCTGAACTTTCAGAGAGCGGGAGCGATGTTCTTTGGGTATTGGTGGTGATCCTTATTAGGTAGGACTCTCTGGCAGGACAACCTGACTCTAATCAATACATTGGCTCAAGTGCAAGAGAATGCAAAAGCGAGGGCTACTCTGCAATCCCACCCTAGATGTTTCGATGGAAGTACAATCGTGCAAGGATCAAGCTGCATTCTCTGCCAATACAACGCTAGCAATTACAGACCGCGTAATATGGTGTGCTTCTTCTCGTCTCGATTGCCGCATGCATATATCTCAGACAATTCTGGGGCCATGAGTGCGGGACCACCACCTTCGTCATGGTGATTCCAAGCCCGAGCGCGTAAACGGGGGTTTCCTTCGTTCGGATAGACCGGGAGAAGCATCGACCAGTCACATGCTGTGTAACCAATAACCGGCCCTCATGTGCAGCGACCCACAATTCTGGGCACCTGTTGAAGCAATAGAAGCTGCAGTAGGAGCAATAGTAGGAGCAGGAGGAGTAGTCGCCTAATTAGGAACATAGTTCCTAATTAGGAACATAGTAGTTGCAGTGCCATTAACACTGCCCGCTAGCCTAGTTGGGGCTAGCGCCAATTGCGGCAGAAAATGTAGATAGCTTCCCTTCCGAAAGACACACCTTTAGACAATCATCAGATCTACACTTCATCAGTACTTAAGGTAGTCTCCGTTTATGTCATGCATCGCCGTTGCTACCCGCAGCGAAGCTGAGCCTCACAAGTACATGATATGGACATCAGTGAATCTTCTTCCTCCCGACCGTCACCCATGCACCAGCTCGCGAGTGCCTGGATGCGGCAGTTGGCGGGCGCGCAGCGATCTACCCTCCCTTGGATGGGCCTTGTAAACCATTTCCTAGTCATCACCATCAACCGTGGTGTGCTCTCCCATTTATACAACTGCGATATTCCCTCCTCGTCCTGTAGGCCAGAGAAATTAGCATCACATCCACCACGGCCTTCAAAATGATGCTGGCGTCCGCCTCTGCCCCCATAACCACATCTGCAGATGACATTGTATCTCTTCCCCCAATCGTCGTCGATGTCGACAACATCATCCATCCAGCATCTGCTGGCAGGTGGTCTCGGGCAAGTTGACCGTTTCGACTCCAAAGTTCCACCAAGAACCCAGATCTAACCCACCAACCAGCCCAAGAAACTCTTCATCGTAGCAACAGGAATTTTCCTTACCTTCAACGTCACACTCGGCTCCAGCCTACCCAGTGGTGGCATGGACGCCCTGGCCAAGCACTTCTCCGTTGGGGACCCGCAGCAGATCTCCCTTCCCGTCGCCGTCTTCCTGGTCGGATACATCTTCGGCCCCATAGTGTTTGGCCCGCTCAGCGAATCCTTCGGGCGCTGGATCTCCCTCGCCTCGTCTTTCGCGGTGTACACGGTCTTTACCATGGCCTGTGCCTTGGCCCCTAACTGGCCTGCGCTGCTGATTTTCCGCTTTCTGTGCGGCTTCGGGGCGTCCGCGCCGCAGACGGTACTGGGAGGCATGTTCGCCGATATCTATCCTGACCTGCTTCCCAGGGGAAAAGCAGTCATGCTAGTAGCTCTGACGGCTACCGTGGGCCCACTTATAGGGCCCATCATCGCTGGGTACACTTCCACGGACGACTGGAAGTGGATGTTCTGGATAGCATTGATGCTGGCGAGTGCGAATTGGCCCTTCCTTTGCTTACTACCCGGTGAGTCTGCATTGCTGGATGCGTCTCTGCTTTTGCTGAACAGGTCAGAAACCTATGAGCCCGCGATCCTAATGCGGCTGGAGAAGGCGGAGCTTTCCAAGGAAGAAAATTTTTTGACCGCGAACCGTGCTGCGAAACCTATTGATTTGGGGAATCTAATTGTGGTGCTGACTAGACCTATGCGCATGTTTCTGGAACCCATGGTCTTATTCACAGACCTCTTCCTGGTTTTGGAATATTCCATGTTTTTCCTTTATTTCGAATCCTATCCATTCATCTTCAAGGGTATCACCACGCCTCCGCTTGCGGTTCACACGGGCTAGCTGACAATTTCCAACATAGGTACATACGGCATGAGTCCTGGTGAAGCAGCCGTCATGATCCTCCCTGGTAGATTGCCATACTCTTCAAACTTACTCACCTTCTAACACACTTCCAGTCGGCATCGGAGTAACCCTAGCAGCTCTCGTCTGCCTCTGGTACGACCGCTTTCTCGCAACCGCAAAAGCGCGCGGGAAACCCTGGGCTTCCCAAGAAGAGTACCGCCGCCTACCTCTCGTATGCGTCGGAGGACCACTAAACGCGCTGTCTCAGTTCTGGCTGGTAAGCATCCTTCCTCGCACCTTTCCTTGCCTCCATTCCGACGTCCACACAGTGGACGACAAAAGTCAGTGCGCCAATGTGTGAGGGGGCTCGCTCAAAACGGTGCACTGACTTCTGTCGCCCACTGGGGCCCAAAAAAGAAGCATCCCACTAACCAACCACCGCACCACAGGCCTGGTCCTCCCGCCCCAACGTCCACTGGGTCGTTCCCATGCTCTCGGGAATCCTCTTCGGCCTCGGCGTCGACATGATCTTCATGGGCCTCACAAACTACATCACCGACGCCTACGACGTCTATTCAGCCTCAGCGATGGCGTCGTCACTCTTCAGCCGGAACATCGCCGCGGCGTTGCTACTGCCCTTGGCATCGCACCGCATGTACGAACAGCTGGGTGTGGCGTGGGCGTGCAGCACTCTGGGTTTCATATGTCTCGGCATGAGCACTATTCCGTTCGTATTCATTAGATTTGGCCCGAAGTTGAGAGAGCAGAGTAAGTTTTGTCAGAGCGTGAAGCGGAAGAAGTTGTCAGGAGGGATCGTGGATATCAATCTTTGAATCAGCGATTCAGAACGGGAGGCTGGTAGGACTATCGCAAGGTAAAGAGGGGGCATGAAAGCTGAAAGGGGAGGAGAGAGAAGGTTATACTTGAAAACAGCACAAAGCGTTGACAAAGTCATTGGTTAGGTAGGAATTTTTCATGGCCTTGTTGGGGGTTTATGCGAGAAATTTGCCAATACGCACAAGTCTTCCTGTAATTCTCCAACGTTGTAATCATCAGCCGTCTCCTACATCAACATCGCTTCATCCAAGCTCAGTTCCCCCACCTTCCCCAGAACCATGCACGTTTCCTCATTCCCACCACCTAGCGCTGGCATCCCCGTCAGGCATCTCCAAAAAAATCCCGATCTCCTTCATCAGCCCCTTCTTCTCCTCCCTATATGCCCCAATATCAACCAATACCTCCCTTCTTGAAGCCGCTCTGATAACGTAATACTGCTCATTATGGCAGACCCAATTCTTATTCACTGTTTGTCTGAGCTGTCGCGGACGGGCAACAGAAGTACTTGGCTGGCCAGCTGCATTCCGCGTTGACTGATGCATTCAAGTACGGAGATTCGAGGAAATCAACCTTACGAAGTTTTGTCGCGAAAGCCATCGTTCAGGCCTATATCGAAGTGACCTTTAGTACGGCTAGCGGATAGTTCCTCGCCTTACCAGGGCTGCAAGCATTGCAAAAGGTATTCAGCGAACGGCTTACAGACCTACATGACTGCAATTCAGCCAGTGTCGCATTTGTATTCTTCACGAATATCGTTGTCGAGAAATAGGGTACAGAAGCGATATACGAAGCTGTAGAAGCAGCAGGGTGAGCAAACAACAAAGCACGTGCAATGATCGTACTAGTAGAAAGATACTGTACCTTAGCGAAGCTTTATGATTCTCTTTAACCGTACTAGAACCGTATTAGTTTAGAAGACTGTCAGTAGGCAGTTTCGTAGTGCTTACGATAGATAAACTAAATTATTGCAATTCTTTAGTCATCTTTCTACATTAGACTGATTTATAATATTCTACGATTATAATTCAATTTTGTCACATCTACATCTTCAAGTCTAGAAGAAGACTGATATGCAAACAATCATGTTACGATAGATGATAATTGAAATTGTAAATTTACGACTACAGACATGAAACAGAAGATGAACAGTATCACAACTGATTTCATTGTAATATGTCAGAACTCAGATCTATGAGAATCAGAGTTCTTCAAAGAATAAAGAACAGACATAAGAATTATTCTTCAATGCTATCATTGAGTTCTCAAATGAGAATCTGAGTCTATGAGAATCAAGACACTGAGTCTACAAGAAACTCTACTGTCGATTCTCAGAGACACTAAGTCTACGAGAATCTCTATCGTCAATTCTCAGAGACTCTGAGTCTACAAAAGTTTAAATCACATACAAATCTTAATGTTTCATCAATGATAAGAATTCAAGTCACATATGATTTTCAAGAAATTTCACAAAAATTGCATATAATTTCACTGACTTTATTAATGATGCTTGAACTTAGTCTTCTGAATATATAAAGAAGAGTTCACTTCTGTATTTCATAATTTAGTGTTAACTTTTTATACAAATAAATATTACTAAGTTACTATTAAATTTGATCATATTATCTACATGCATATTCTTTAGTGTGACTGTACATTTCTCGAGCTACTCACAATTTTAACACTTTACTTTATTGCAGAAACAATAGTTTATACAATTAAAAAAAAAATCATTGACTTGAACAGCAATTCTTTGAATATGATACTCAATCTTTGTAACAAATTTCAATTTCTTTTCATTCTTGAAACTTCTGCATCTCTGATTTAAACAATCATTATCATTGATGTTGTAAACATATTTTTTAAGCATTATGATCAAGATATGATTTTTCTTAATGCTGCAATCTCATTTCTTAAAAGCAATATTCGCATATCTTTTAAGAGTATTATTTCATTTACTCTTGTTATTTTTACAAAACTTGCATTCACTTTGCTTGATCAAATTTCTTGCAACAATAAAAAGAAGTTTTAATTGAACTTAATGAAGAGTCTTGCACAACATTAAATGATCATCATCAACATCATGATTTCATTGATTTAATCATCTTCTGATTTTACAAGCATTAGTTTGAAGAATTTATTAAAGACTCATCATCATGCAGCATTAAATGAAAACATTAAAAGCATTCACATTGATGTAAAAAAAGAAAAAAGATAATGCATATTGCTTCAGACAAGAATGAAAGTTGTTGAGCATAAATTTTTATTTATCATTCTCAATGAAATTCAGAATGTTATTAACAATGTGAAAATCTTGCAAAGATAACAAAATTATTTGAAGATGTGTGCTTAATGCAAGATGTTGTTCATTGAAAACATCATTTTATTAAAAGATTTAAATTAAGCATTTTGCATGTTAAACTTTGATTACTTTTTAACATGATGAAGTCATGCATTTGATCATTTCAAATCAAAGTTTTGCAAAAGAATCATCATTAAAGTCATAAAAAGTTTTTTCATCAATGATGATTTTTCTAAGAAAAGAATGATCATCTTTAAGATCATTCTTTTAAATAAGTTCTCAAAAGAGAAGAAGTTCAAATTCATCATTAATGAGAATTTGAAGTTGTTTTTCAGAAAACTAAAGTTAAACTTCATCAAGATGAACTACATTAAAGATAATGATAAGCTTGATTACATCATAAAATATATAAAGATCACAGCAATGCATTATTTTCAACAGATTGAGAAAACTGTCAAGAAAAAAGATTATAAAATCACATGAGCAAAGTTTCTTGAAACTCTTCAACAATGCTTGCTTGATGTAAAGTTACTTCAAAATTAAATGAATGATTTATGAAATATTATTATAAAAAGAAGCAATCAAACATGCATGTCATTTTTTCTGAAATTCAATAAAATACATTTTTAAAATTGTGTTAAAATCATGAAGTCTGAAAAAGTACTATTGTTCAGATTTCTGAGTGAGCTACTTCTCTTGAATAAAACTAAGCTAATCATACTAACTTTCACTTAATGAAGCAAAATGTTTTGTTAAGAATTAATGAAGTACATTGATATACAACATACTTCAAACTATGCTCAGCAGAGTCAACAGTTGAAAACGAACTCATTTTTCAAGAATTGATCATATAAGAAGAGTTTGCAGAATTTCTTGCAGAAAATCAATGATAATGTTACAAGCATATCAAGATCAATAAGACTGAATAAGACTGAACAAGACTGAAGCTCTAATCAATTTGCAATGCATGCTAACAAGTATTTTGTGTAATGATTAGAGCTAGTCAATGATCTGATCGAGATCTGACTCAGATTTGACTCAAATATGACTCAACATCTTTTTTCTTTTCTTACACTCTTTTCTTTCATCAACATCTTGTTCATTTACATTATTTTCTTTTCATGTTACAAACACATTTCTTTCAAGTTTAATGCAGTCTTTGAATATTACATAAATAAAAGCTCTTGTATCAATCTTTTTCTGTATTCTTAATATTCAGTTATAGTTATTTTTAAAGATCAAGCACTATCAACTTTGATCTTCATTGATTGTATCATCTAGACATGATTCTGACATTATATTAAGAATTCATTAATCACATGATACTGATCTCATTACTCATTCAACATACTTGTACAGACAGAATGAGTTTAAAGAAATTCATTTATCTGATGATTAATGCAATCAAAAGACTGAACAACACTAGAAAGTTTGATAGAATCAACGACAAGACTGTTTGAATTGCTAGACAACTTATTGCTCACTAAGTATGCACAGTTCAAATCAATCAAGAGAATCAACTCATTCTTATGAAACAGATGAGTGAAAATAAGCTGTTCAACTCAATTAAGAGAATCGACAAGAAAGAATCTTCATGAATTGCTCAAGAATCAAATCAATCAACAAACAAATCTCATCTTCTTTGTTGAAGATTAAACATCACTTTATACATCTTTCTTCTTCAATCATTGAGCATCATCATTCATTCAACTCTTCTTTCAAACAAATCTCATCATGTTTAGTCATTCATTTACTGAAGAGTATTCTGAGAAATTTTGAAATCGTTTCTCTCAAATCTCTGATGCTGATTCATTGAAATCATGAACGAAATCATCAAGTGCTGCATTATTCATTCATGAAGATGATGAATCATTCACTGAAACAATAATATTCTTTGTGTTTTACGAAATCTGAAAAGCTCGAAGTTTAGCTCTTGATAAAGAAACAGATCAACTCTATGAGTTAAATAAACAACAAGAAGATGAATTCAAAGAGTTGAAAACAAGACTTCAAACTAAAGAAAACACTTCTTCTGATTTCATTTACTCTGAGTGTTCTAGATTTCAAAAAATATCTGATTCTTCGCTGTTTACTGATGAAAAGAATTCTACTTGAAAGAATTGATACGAAAAAATTCAGAATAAACTAGAGATCAACGTTGATTTCTTTTCTAATGAACGAGTCAAATTGAGCTATGTACATTCTAGATTATTCGATGATGCAGCAAAGATCACTTAAGTCAGATGTAAACATGATTGTGTCAATCTTTATAGAATCATCGAAGATTTTTTGAAAGAGCTAGCTCAGTTGTTCAATGATTTGAATAAGAAAGTCAACTTTCATAGAAAATACTACAACTTAATTCAAGAATCAAAGAAATTCAGCAAGTTTTATACTCAGTTTCAACAACTATTTTTTTATCTAGACTATCACGAAAAGCAACTGATCATTGATCTGAAAGATAAAATCAATCTTCGTCTTCAATTCATTTGAGTAAATCAACTAGTTCAATCTGATTCTCTAAAAGAAATTCATTTCTATCTGATTCATTTGAATAATGATCAGCGAGTCATTTGAGAAATCAAGAACAAGCTCAAATGCATCAATGATCTTTCAAAGACTATCTTTCATAAAGTGACTGTTGTCACTCAGTCAGTTGATCACTCAAAGTCTGATCATCTAAAGTTGCATGACGCGATTTTAACTAACGTCAAAGAAGCAGACATTCTAGTTGAAAGTTGTTTCATATGTCATAAAACAGATCATAGCTTTAAAGAGTGTCTTGATCAATCTACTAGAATCATGCAATGAACAATGAATATGATCACTTTGATTTCAATTCAAATTTCGATTCAAAAAACTAGTCATTTCTTCAAAAGTCATTAAAGAAATAGAGATTATATCTTTGTGCAAACTAGACAAAATTTTATCGAAAGAGAATTACTTTGAAAAGTCATTTCTAATTGATGCTCATCTCATTTCTCAGAAATGATCTTTCAGTCTTTGTTCTCTAATAAACAGTGATTCAGTCATTTACATGATTATACATTCTAATCTAGTCAATAAAGTATGCAAGAAACTGAAAATTCAATTTATATCATTGATAAAAGAGAAGTTAATAAGAGATTATGATGAAAAGATATCTAAGAAAATCATCACTCATAAAATTCTACTCAATCTCATCATTGAAAGTCATAAAGAATTGATTGTATCAATTTTGATAGCTGATATTGATCATCATGAAGTCATATTGAGTAAGCTCTGAATGAATAAAAACGAAATATTACTGAATATGCAAAACGACGTCATTGTTTTTTTGAATTAATTAAATACTTTTATTTCAATTTTTTGATCTTTCTCAATTCAAAGCACTCAAGTTGATCGCGATCAACTTCGCTTTCTTCAATCATTCAGACTAAGACTTCTACGATGCTCAAATGATTCATTTCAATCACTGCTCAGAAAGAATCATTCTCAATTCAAAACATAAACGTTGCTTCATTTAAAACACTGTTGAATTGTTCAAAGAAGAACAAGATTGAAGTCTTTGCTCTATTCATGATGAACATCAATAGAAAAATCACGTACAATACTCAGTGCAATTTGAATGCTTTAAACGTTTCTTCAATCAATGAAATGACTCAGAATTTAAAAGACATTAAAGCGAAGCTGCTTTCAAAATATTATGAGTTTCTAGATGTTTTTGATTAAGCTCAATTAAATAAACTATTCTTTCATTGCTTCTACAATCATAAAATCAAGCTCACTAGTGATTCAATGCTTTCTCACTGCTGAGCATATTGAATGTTTTCTGTCAAACTTCTGAAAGTAAAGAAGTATCTGAACGAGAATTTGTCAAAGAAATTCATCACTTTCAATCAGACTCTCTATTTCTCGTTGATTTTATTCACTCTCAAAGCAAATAAAGATCTTTGATTCTGCATGAACTATCAAAAGCTAAATGTCATTTTCAAAAGAAATAGATATTCTCTATCGTTGATAAACGAGATCATTGATAAAATAGTGAATTGCAAGCATTTAATTAGATTGAAAATCATATCAACATTCAACAAACTTCAAATGCATTTTGATAGCAAGAATTACATCACTTTTATCACTGCTTTAAAAGCATATAAATACAAGATGCTATCATTTGAACTGATTAATGAATCAATCTTCTTTCAGCAATATATGAATGATATTTTATGAAACTTTCTGAACGACTTTTGTCAAGTCTATTTAGATGACATTCTCATTTATAGCAAAACAAGAAAGAAACATAAAGATCACGTCAAACTAGTATTGAAATGATTACATGAAACTGAACTGCAGATGAATATTTGAAAGTGCAAATTCAATGTAGAAGAGATTGTCTTTCTAAAAGTCATTGTATCAGAACTAGATCTTCATATGAATCTCAGTAAGATGACAGTCATAGTCAGCTGAATCACTTTGATCAATCTAAAAGAAATTCAGAGCTTCGTGAGATTTGTTAACTTCTATCGTCGTTTCATTAAGAACTTCTCGAAGCTAGTCAAATCATTCACTCAGTTGATTAGAAAAAACATGTCTTTTGTATGAAACAAGATCTGTATTCAAGTCTTTGATAATTTAAAAAAACAAGTCAGCTTGATCTCAGTACTTTGTCACTTTGATCTCAAATGACAAGCTATTTTGAAGATCAACGCTTTGAACTATGTAAAGAGTGAAATACTATTTCAGTATGATGATGAGAAAGTTCTTCATTCGATAATTTTCTACAGCAAAAGCATGATTTTCGCTGAAATCAATTATCACATCTATGACAAGAAATTGCTAGTCATTATTCAATGTTTTGAACATTGATAACTCAAGCTGAAATGCATTAAACTACTCATTCAGATGTTTATTGATCATCAGACTTTGAAGATCTTCATGAAAAACAAACAGTTGAGTCAATGATAAGTCAACTATCTGAACATTCTATTGAAGTTCAACTTTCAGATCATCTTTAGATCAGACAAAATAAACACTAAGATTGATGTTTTAATTAGAATGCTTCTAGTAAACATCTTTGAATCAGCTCAACGTCTTGAAGATTGTTTTTAGACTATTCTGATCTCTGATAGAGTCAATGTTCTATCTGTTGAATCAAAAACAAATCTTTATCAACAAGTATATATGATCAATCAAATAAATGAGTTCTGCAGCAAATATAAACAAGCTATGAACAACAACAAGCTCAAATTTCATATCATTAAACTGAAGAACTGCGAAATCATTGATGACATTCTATTTAGAAAAGATCTACTGTGAATCTCTGAAAACATGCACACAAAATTACTACAAGAAGTGCATGATCAATCTTCAATCTTTCATCTTGACAATAAATAAATCATTGATCTAGTTCAGCGTTTCTACTATTGATCAGATCATTGAGCTACTATTTGATGATACATTTGAAACTGTCATGCTTGTCAGCGAAGCAAAGTCTCTAAAAATAGCATCAATGAACTTCATCATTTTCTTTCAATTTCACAGAAACGCTGAAAAGATATAATTATGAACTTCATTACTGAACTATCTCTGTTAGAAGACTATAATATCATTTGCATCATCATATGTCATTTCATCAAAGAACATCACTATGTTTTCTGTCATTGAGAAGATGATGACATTTCAGTTGAAGAAACGATTTGAATCATGCTATGAAACGTTTATCGACTGCATAATCTATTCAGTTCTATTGTTTTGAACAGAGACTTTCAATTCATATCGACTATGTGAAAAAGTCTTTGCAAACGACTGAGAATCACAGCTAGTCTATTCACAGTTTATCATTTTGAGATCAATGATCAATTGAAATGAGTCAATCAGAACGTTGAACGCGAACTTAGAATCTACTGCAATTACATGCAGAATGACAGAGTTAAATAAATATCTATGATAGAATTCAGCGATAATTTCAATATTTTCTCAATCACTTCAATGACTTTCTTCTACTTCAATAAAGAATTTCATCTTCGAATGAGTTTCAATTCAGATACTACTGACTACAAAACAACTTGTGAATGATTTAAAGCTAGAAAGACAGATGATATCATCATTCAAATGAAAGAACTACTAAGCTTTGATCATCAACAATTGAAAAAGATGAAGCTGATCATTGAAGTTCAAATCAATAAACATAGATGAAACGTCACATATAAAGTAGATAACTGAGTTTGACTATCTTTCAGAAACATCAAGACAACAAGACTCTGCAAAAATTTGAAAGATAAACAACTAGATTCATATCAAATTACTGTTAAAGTGAGTATCTTTTATCATCTTTGTTTATCAGTCAGCATGAAGCATCTGCATTCAATGTTCAGCTCAAAACTACTATGATCATATTCAGAAGACTCTCTATCAGAACAACATTCAGAATCACTCAGATTAATTATTATTAAAGATGATGAACATTGAAAGATAGATAATATAGTGAACTTCAGACGCTATTGAGATCAAATATAGTACAAAGTCAAATGAAAAGATCTAGATAAAGACGACGAATGATACTATGTCGATAAAGAGAAATTTGATGACTCAGAGAAAGTTTTGAATGAATTTCATAAGCTATATTCAAGCAAATCGCGCTAAATATCAAAATAATTATCAACAAAAGTGAGCAAAGAAACTACATTCATGCAAACATGAATTTTTGAAGAAGAAAATAATGTTACGAGCGTATCAAGATTGATAAAACTGAATAAAACTGAACAAGACTGAAACTTTAATTAATTTGCAATGCACACTAGCGAGTACTCTGTGTAATGATTAGAACTAGTCAATGATCTGATCGAGATCTGACTCAGATTTGACTCAGATATGACTCAACATCTTTTTTCGTTTCTCATATTCTTTTCTTTCATCAACATCTTGTTCATCTACATCATTTTCTTTTCATGTCATAAACATATTTCTTTCAAGTTTAATGTAGTTTCTGAATATTACATAAATAAAAGCTTTTATATCAATCTTCTTCTGTATTCTTAATATTCAGTTATAGCTATTTCTAAAGATCAAGCACTATCAACTCTGATCTTCATTGATTGTATCATTTAAATATGATTTTGACAAATTAAGAAAAAGAAGAATACTTTGATGATTAACAAAAGCAATGAAAATCAAAATTGAGAAAAACAGTCTTTTGAAAGAAAAAATATTGCAGAATCAATGAGAAGATGTGCATCAGATGCAAATTTAAAGATCATACAAAGTTGAATTGTTTAAACTCATGATTCATCTTTTCAAAAACTTTCTTCTCAAAAGCTTTTTCTGCTTTTAACAACATTTTCATTATCAATGTTTTGAAAAAAAACTTAGTTCAATAAATTTCTTTCATTTATTAATCACTTAAAAGAAGAAAGTAACTGAAGAGTATGAAACTCAATGAGTTAATTCAATCAATCAACTGTCTGTCAAATTGAATGCATTGTTACGAAGCATGTTGACGTTGAATAAAATCTAGTCAATAGACTCTAGAAATTTCAATATGTGAACAAGAAACAATGATGTTTTGAATTGAAATATGCTGAAACATTTCATCTATTCGAGCTTTAGCAAATCGACTACTTCGTCTCTTTGTTCGCTTTATTATAAATACAGCTTGAAAGTGTCTTCTTTCTTCTGTATTCTTAGTTTTCTAGTTATAGCTATCTCTATTGATTAAACATTCTATTCAGCTACGCACTATCTCGCTGCAGTATGATTAGATTCTAGACATGATTTCAACATGCATTAACAATGTCAAAGAACTTGAACTTTGTCATAACATCATTCATTCTTATAATCAAGATCAAGTCAAAATGTTTTGATCTTTTTGAAACTTAAATCATGATGAAAATTAAGTGTATATTAAATGTGATTCATCACAGTCTTGTGAAACATTTAAATAAGATTGAGAATATTCATTCTTAAAAGTTCATGAAAATTTTCTTCAATGATAAATCAATGCAACTACACAAAACAATACTGCTTGATTTGAATATTCAGAACTTCAATGAGAGTAATTTATGCATTTTTAAAATTTTTATCATTATTAAATATGTTTTAAAGAATTTCATGTTAAATCTTTCATTCTTTGAGAAGCATAATTTTATTCATGAGTTTATTCATTAATGCTTATGTTGAAGAATTTTATGTGCTCAAAATGAAAGAAAGAAACTATCTCATTAAAGAACAGTTTCAAAATCATCTTATGCAATGTTTAATGAAGCAAGACTTGCATCAAGTCTTTTTGCATGCAATATTCATCAATTTAATTTTGTAAAAAAAATCATTCTTAAGTCTTTTCATTAATGTAATCAACAAAAGAAATGAAAAGTTTCAAACATTCAATTGACTCAGAATCTTGAGCAACAAAGCATTATAATACACATTTGATTACTTTTAAATGCTTTGTACAATTTTTTGAGTTTTTCAATGACAGAAGAAAACTTTCAACTTATACAAATTGAGAGTATGATAATTAATTAATTCTTAAATGTTTTAAAAGAATTTGCAAACTTCGTGAATCTTTTCACTCAAAAAGTCAAAGTTCTTTTAATTCACAAGTTTCATGATCATGCTATTTACATTAAGAAAAATCATATTGCTTTTTAAAACTCTTTGTACAATCTTTTCACAGTTGAATTCATTGTACAAAAAATATATATCAAGAAACAGCTTTAAGCAAACATGATATGATATTTCATCTTTTCAGCTGAGATGCTTATGCTTTTTACATCTAAAAAAGATGAAACGTTGTGATCATATGTTGATTATCAAGAACTCAATATAATCATTCTCAAGAATAAATATTTTCTTTTGCTGATTAATGAAGCTCTTGATTATCTTGCAAACATCAAGTGATTTATCAAGCTTGACATCAAGAACGCGTTCAACAAACTTTGCATATGAGAAGAAAATGAATGAAAGATGACATTTTGTACAAGATTTGACTTATACAAGTATTTTGTAATGCTTTTTGATCTCATCAATGCATTGACTTTCTTTCAAATTTATATGAATCAGACTTTGTTTGAATTTCTTAACATCATTTATTTCATTTATTTGAATGACATTCTGATATTCAGCGAAATTTGCAAGAAACATGTTCATCATATATGATAAATTCTTGACAAACTGCAGATTTTAAAGCTTTACATCAAGCTCTTAAAATGCAAATTCTTCAAGAAAAAGTTTTTCTTTCCTAGGGTCAGGGTTAGGGTCAGGGTCAGGGTTAGGGTTAGGGTTAGGGTTAGGGTTAGGGTTAGGGTTAGGGTTAGGGTTAGGGTTAGGGTTAGGGTTAGGGTTAGGGTTAGGGTTAGGGTTAGGGTTAGGG
>JAABUT010000209.1_pt1 | contig 109760 bp, 87 predicted proteins | sample 5559281 | NCBI WGS metagenome assembly JAABUT01 (sample SAMN10711880, study PRJNA513359) | rock metagenome | isolation source: Antarctica rocks | place: Antarctica: Victoria Land, Ricker Hills nord | collected 2016-01-04 | reverse complement strand
CCCATCTTTTGAGACAATTTTACAATTACAAAAAAAGCAGTTTTTTTAATCATTACCTTTCATTTCCTGAAAGCTAATATCAGTATAGCTTCCAGCGAATTTTACCACCACAAATGTCCATTAACCCATATTTTCTAATTATTGCAGCTGATGATATAATATATAATACATCTTTTCCACTGCCTCTTTTTCAAACAGGGCTGCCTCGCTATCTTTTAGCCGGGTATTTTTCCAAATTTCTGAAGGGAAAATTTTAACCCGGGATTTGTTATTTTTTAAGACTATCGGAAGATTAAATCCTTTTACACAGTTCGTCCAGCGATATAAAACTGTTTTATTATTGTTACTGAGTTTAATTTGCAGCTCAGGAATTTGTGTTGTTTTTAAATACTGGTCAAAAACTTTGCTGTAGTTGTATCCTGCCCGTTTTGAAACATAATCTTCTATCTGCTGTGCAGTAACAGTCTGGTGGTAAAATGTTTTATTTAATCCTCTCAGTATTTGCCTGAACAAACTGTCGTTATCCATGCTATGCCTGATAGCATGCAGCACGTTCGCGCTTTTATTATACATATCGCCGCTGCCTTCTTCATTTACGCCATAGTGCGCAATAACAGGTTTATCGTTTTTTATACCTTTTCTTGTGCCGGCATTATACTCATTTGCCGCATCCTTGCCATACATGGACTCTACGAATAGCGTTTCACTGTAATTGGTAAAACCTTCATGAATCCACATGTCGGCTATATCTTTGCTGGTGATGTTGTTTCCAAACCACTCGTGACCGCTTTCATGAACAATTATAAAATCCCATTTCATACCCCATCCTGTTCCGGACAAATCTCTTTGGCGGTAGCCGGGTTTATACCCGTTTCCATAAGCTACTGCACTTTGATGTTCCATGCCCAGGTGGGGCGCTTCTATTAATTTATAACCGTCTTCGTAAAAAGGATAAGGCCCGAACCAATACTCAAAAGCCTTCAGCATATTGTGCACTTCGCCGGGCATGTATTGTTTTGCCTTACTTTGATTATAATCGAGCACCCAGTAATTTAAGTCAAGCTTTCCTTTGGCTCCATTATATGTCTCACTGAAATTTACATATTTACCGATATAAGGAATAATGTCATAATTATTGATAGGATTAACGACGCCCCATTTGTAAGTGGTGGTGCCGTCCCCGTTGTTTGTTTTAGCCTGAAGCCTTCCATTACCTATTGCTACCAATGTATCGGGAACAATTATACTTAGCGTGGCCCCGCTGTCAGGTTCATCGCTCTGGTGGTCTTTGCAGGGATACCAGACCGATGCTCCTAATCCCTGGCAGGTCACTGTCATCCAGGGGCGACCTAAAGAGTCCGTTGTAAATGTCCATCCGCCGTCCCAGGGAGGACGTATGGCTTCATGTGGTTTACCATGAAAAAAAATATCAACCTGGTTAACCGTGTTTTTCTTTTGATTTGAAAAGTGCACAAACCATGCGTTTCCTTCTTTGGTAAAGTTTGGTTTAATTGACCTGTTTAGTAAAATGCTGTCAATCTGCAAGGGTTCCTGCAGATCAATTTGCATAACGGGCGAATAGTTGTCACTTAATGTTTTATATGTAATCGTATTATTTCCAACGGTAGTTTTGTTTTCGAAGTCAGGTTGTATGGTTATATCATATTTCAATACATCCCACCAAATTCTTTCGGGCGTTATGCTTCCTCGTAGCGTATCAGCATGAGTGAACGTTTTACTGTCAGCTTCCTGTGCATTAGCAGACACTGCAAGCCAAAAAGCAAATACAACGAAGCTTATTTTATAATGGAAACTTTTATTTTTTTTCATGTTTTTAATGTCTCTGAAATATGAATCAGTAATTGTATCCTTTAAGCAATACAATTAAGTTTTTTTATATGTTGTACCTGTTTTTCATTATAAATTGTAACCGGATAAAACAAATTTCTTCAGTTGATTACAATAGTGGTGATCGAACGGGGAGGTAATACAACATTATCGTTTATGCCTTTTAGTATTGATGCTTCCATGTTTTTATTCTTTGCTGCTGTTGTCACGTAGCTTCTCACTGATTTTACTGGTTTTGAATTTTCTATATTCAGTGACAGGCTTTGCTCTTGCCCGGTATAATTCAGGGCTACTATTACCATTTTACCGTTATCATCTTTATAGGCAGATACCATTGTTTTTTGAGTGGCTTCAATATCGTTTATGTTATCGCTTCTTTGTATCTTAAGCCGCTGCATGCCGGGTCGAATGAATAAACTATAATGGCCTAAAGCCCAAAGGTTTTTGGTTTCGGTATAAGAGCCGTTTTTAAAATCAGGATCAGGTTGCAGGGCTATCAAATAATATAGGGTATTAAAATCGGCTTTTCCAGGTTCGTAAGCGTTCCAGTACTGCCAGACTGAAGCATTTCCAACAACCAGGTCGTTATGAATAACTTTGGCTAAAAACAAAGCGCAATCCATAGCACTGCGTTTTTCTTTGAAGCCTTCTTTGTATCCCTCGCCGAGCATACAGTATTCCGACTGCCAGAATTCAATTCCATATTTTGTTGCAGTATCAGCGAGGTGTTTTCTTACATCTGTCAAATTACTATCATTAGTATCAGTAAAATAACTGTGACCATCAATTAACCGCGGTACAGAGGGAAAATTTACAAAGCTTAACCTGCTGGTGTCAGCAAAAAAGCGCTGTATCTGCCGGGAAGCTGAGGTATTGTTACTATATAAAAAAGTAAGCATCCCTGCTTCGGCGGCCAGTATTTTTGTTTGCAGCTTTTTTGCCTGTAAAGAACTATCCAAAGGTTTTACCACCCGGTATATTTCTTCATTAGTCCAGGGAGAACCTTCCTGCTTAGCTTCGCCAAATTTACCTGTCCATTCCCATTGGGGTTCATTTACAGGACTTATATAATTAAAATGCAGCCCCTCTTTATCGAAGTGCTTTATCACGTCCGTTAAAAAATCTGCGTAGGAAGTAAACCTTTCAGGCTTAAGATTAGCAGTACTATCTTTTTCAGTTTTGTATCCAAGGCCGTTTAGGGTGTATTGAACAGGTGGCGTATTCGTAAAAGCAATAAGATTTTCCACCCCGTAATCTTTTGCCTTTTTCAGAAACCACCGGTAGCCGGACTGCTTGTTCCAGTCATAAGATCCATCCGGGCTTAAAAAACATTCTACCCTGTGGTTAGGGTCTTTTATACCACTGCTATCGCCTTGTTCAGCCGTTCCGCCTCCAATGTTGAAGCGCCATGCAGAAAGGCCGATGCCCCTGGGATTTCCTGCATTATCCATCTTACGGCTAAAAAGTAATTCTGCTATACGCTCCCGCTTTTCACCTGGCCAGTATTTGCCAACAGGCTCCGAAAACCAACATCCTGAAGCCCCGATATTGTCAATAGTTTGTGCGATGTCATTTGCATTGAGTGTAATGATAACGGGCTGCCTGCCGGAATTTTGCGCCTGCAAAAAAAATGAAATACCCGTTGTAAAAACTACGAATATAGTTGTCTTCATCATTAGTTTATTAAACACTATTTGTACTTAAGCTTTTAAAATTATAAAGCAAAAAAGCAAATGCAGAAAGAAAAAACTTTTTATAATTACCATTTGTAAAAAATTTCTGTAATTCTGCTGCAATACCAATTGCCTATAAAAACTCATAATCAAACTTTATCTGCTGACTATTTTGTTATAACCGCTGTTCCTCCACTGTCCGGAAGCGGACTATAACCTATATTGTTCTCCTTACAGTACTTTATTACAGCTTGTCTTGCTCCTTTATACTGATCATTATTGAAATCGTGTACAAAAATATATCCTCCTTTTTCCAGCCGTGGATAAAAGAAAGAAAGCCCTTTCAGCACTGGCTCGTATAAATCTGCATCAATGCTTACAAAACAAAACTTTTCATTTATATCTATATCCTCTGCTGTATCGGGGAAGAAGCCTTTCTTTACGATGCAATTCCCGGGATGTTTCATTTTGCCAAGCACAACCTCAACGCTCGTATCAGAAAAGTTTTGGTTGCCGGCAGAGAAGCTATTTACTTTTTCTGTTTCTACGTCTTTTTTATTAAACCCTTCAAAGGTGTCGAATAAATATAAAGACCGGTTAGGAAATAATACATTTAACCGCTTCGCAAAATCGCCTTTATATACGCCCAGTTCTGCAATGTTTCCTGCAACAGAATTGCTAACGATCTCTTCATAGCAAAGCACAAGGGCAGCATACCGGATATAATCAAAGTTTACTGGCAGTACCCGCGTGCTGTTTTTATAAGACAGGGATTTGGTTAAATAGATCTTTTTTTGGGAAAGCAGTCCGCTTAATTTTTTAAATAACAATTGTGATACTTTCATAAATGTATAGTTGCTGCTGCTGTTTTTAAGGTTCTGTTTGTCAGCAATAAAACTGCTGTTACTGCCGCGGCTAAAGATATAAAGCTAAACCGAAAAACAAAGACTGGCCACTTTATAGAAAATAAGACATCAAACGTTAAATGATCCAAAGGAATGATATATTATTCTTTTGAAGTTTTAAACAATACGCAAATATAAGTTTCTATAGATATTTTCTTCATTGCAATAAAAATGGTACTATTTCTCTATTTTAAGTTTAAACGCATTTGCCGGGGGATGAACGACACAAGGAGGTAACGTTTTTATTTTGCAGCAGATGACAAAAAAATCTGCTAATTTCATTTATTTCAAAAAAATTAATAATAGCACTATATCCTACCACTATGAATGCAGAAATACCCAAATCAAAGGATACTTCATTAAGTTTTCAAAAACAAGTTTTAATAGTTTGTAGCTTTACTGCTTTGTTCGTCATTTTGATATTGTTTTTTTGGGTTACGTTCAGCGTGTTTTTACTTATTATGGCCGGGGCGTTAATAGCCTTATTTTTTCATGGTTTTGCCGCATTGCTTCAGAGAAAACTGCGTATGTCTAAAAGCGCTTCTTTACTTACATCAGTCATTATGACCTTTTTAATAATTATATTGCTCTTTTGGTTTATGGGCGCTACTATTCAGCAACAAATTACTGAATTGGCTAAAACTTTTCCAACCATCATCAGCAATGCGAAGACGAAATTATCTGCAACAATTTTGGGCCAAAAATTTTTGGATAAAACTTCTTCAAGTGAAGTTTCAAATGAAATATATTTATTTTTCAGCAAGTTTTTCAATGGCACTTTTGGTGTGTTTACCGATATCTATGTCGTTTTGTTTTTAGGCCTTTTTTTTACTGCTGCCCCAAAGACTTATATAAATGGTTTTATGACGTTAATACCTCCCAAAGGAAAGCCAGGGGCAAAACAAACCATTGAGAAAATAGGCTTCACTTTAACCAAGTGGTTAAAAGGACAGATTATAGCAATGGTGGCTATCGCTTTACTAAAAGGAATTGCACTTAAAATTTTAGGAGTTCCTATGGCTATCGCGCTTGCATTGATAGCAGGCATCCTTAATTTCATTCCCAATTTCGGACCCTTAATCTCTATGATTCCGGCGATTCTCATTGCCTTAACCCAAAGCGTAAATAAAGCTATTGCAGTTACTATAGTGTACTTACTGCTTCAGATAATTGAAGGCAATGTAATAACGCCTTCTATACAGCAAAAACTCATTAATATGCCTGCCGCTCTTATTATTATTGCCCAACTGTTTATGGGTCTGCTTTCCGGCGCCTGGGGCCTGATACTTGCGACACCCATAGTTGCTATAGTAATTGTAGTTGTAGATGAAACCTATGTAAAAAGAATTAATAGAAAAATGCAATAAACAACTGATAATGTTTAAAGCGCGATTGTCTTTTGACTGTTCTTTTACGCATTTTCAATTTCATTAAAATAGCGTTATTTACAGTTTCGGAAGAATATAACCGTACATAAATTTCAGATCGTTTAATGAATCAAAAGCAGCAACTTTGCCCATTCAATTTCAAAACTAATTTCTATGGCTGCATCTGCAAAGGCCGCTATTGGTTTCATTTTCGTTACGCTTTTAATTGATGTAACCGGCTTTGGTTTAATCATTCCTGTTTTCCCAAAACTGATAGAGCAACTTATACATGGCGGCATAAGTGATGCAAGCAGATGGGGCGGATGGCTGACATTTGCCTATGCTTTTATGCAATTTTTGTTTGCACCTGTTTTAGGCAACCTCAGCGATAAATATGGACGCAGACCCGTTTTGCTTTTTTCGCTTACCGGTTTTGGTATCGATTATATTCTTCTTTCAATAGCTCCCACTATCGGCTGGCTGTTTTTGGGAAGGGTAATTGCGGGTATTACCGGAGCAAGTTTTACTACGGCAACAGCTTATATTGCCGATATAAGTACAGATGAAAACCGTGCGCAAAACTTTGGAATGATAGGTGCCGCATTCGGACTTGGCTTTATTATAGGCCCCGTACTTGGCGGAGTGATAGGACAATACGGAGCAAGATTGCCTTTTATAGTGGCAGCAGCATTGGCATTGCTGAATGCTTTGTACGGTTATTTTGTTTTGCCCGAATCTTTAAGCAAAGAAAACCGCAGGTCTTTTAGCTGGAAACGTGCAAATCCGCTTGGCTCATTATTACAGTTAAAAAAATATCCTTCCTTAGGAGGATTAATTGGTGCATTGGTATTGGTATATATCGCCGCGCATGCGGTACAAAGCACATGGACTTTTATAAACATAGCAAAGTTTCAATGGTCGGAGGCTATGATAGGTTATTCACTCGGAGCAGTGGGTTTACTGGTGGCAATAGTGCAGGGAGGGTTGATGCGTTTCATAAACCCGCGGCTGGGAAATGAAAAAAGTGTCTACCTTGGTTTAACGCTTTATGCGCTTGGTTTATTACTGTTTGCCTTTGCCTCGCAAACATGGATGATGTTTGTTTTCCTGATACCATACTGCCTTGGCGGTATTGCGGGGCCGGCTTTGCAAAGTATTATTTCAGGGCAGGTGGCGTCTAACGAGCAAGGCGAATTGCAGGGAGCATTAACAAGTTTAATGAGCCTAACCTCTATAACCGGCCCTTTGGTAATGACCAATTTGTTTGCTTATTTTACTAAAAGCAATGCACCCGTTCATTTTCCGGGAGCGCCTTTTTTATTGGGAGCTGTACTGATGGCGGGAAGCGTAGTTATATCTTATTATACTTTGCACACAAGAAAAGTATTAGCAAGGCAGAAATGACCTTTTTCGTATTTTATAGCTAATATTTTATTTCCGGAAAACCAGGCCTTGTTGTTTTAAATAAAACCAGTCACCTCAAGATCATACTATTATCAAACAGGTTAAAATAAAACTTTCTTTATACGTAATGTCCGCTATATATATAGCAGCGGGCATTAATCATTTCAGGTCTCCCGGCACATATAGCAGGATTATGCCTTCCTATTTGCCATACCATAATGCCCTTATTTATATAAGTGGTTTTTTTGAAACGGGCCTTGGCATCTTGCTATTATTTAACAAATCGCGCCCCTTTGCAGCATGGGGGCTGATAGCTTTACTGCTTGCTGTTTTTCCTGCAAATGTTCAAATGCTTATTAACTATCTAAATGATAATGATCCGCACTTATGGATTGCCATTGTAAGACTGCCCCTGCAAATACCGCTCATTTGGTGGGCATATACATTTACCAAACACAACAAAATAAAAAAGATATAAAACAAAAAGAGGTTGTCCTTTGTTTCGGGACAACCTCTTTTGAAGAGATTTTCAGTAAATGTGGTTCTTTATAATATTAGTATAGAACACAACATTTTTGTGACTATTTTATTCTTTTACTATTTTTTGTGTTGCTATTAAAACATTATCTGAATTATATACCGCAACTATATATGTGCCCCTGGTAAACTTACCTGTTGGTAAAACAGCCTGGTTGTTTCCTTTAATAAAGTTATAATTCTGCTGGAAAAGCTGCTTTCCGTTTACGTCAACTAAAACGATTTTTGCCGTGTGCTCTTTTGCAGCATTTATTTGCAACGTTACATTATCAGTTGTGGGATTTGGAAACACTGAACTTCCTGTAATGTAAGACTGTGCTATTTTATCCTGCAATGCTCTTTGAGCAGATGCGTTGTTTCCTGTAATAAATGGATTTGCAGGCAAAATTAAAAAACTGGTAACTGCAATCTGTCCATCGGGGTTAGTGATAATTAATAAGCCCGGACCTAATTTGTTTTTAGTATTAAGTGTAAAAGAAATTTTAGTAGGGCTTATAAATTTTATATTGCTAACTATGAAATCTCCGGTAGCTTTTACAGACAACCTGTTATACCCCGGACCTCCTTTGTCTTCTCCAGGATCGAAGAAACCTGAATTATTTACAGATGTTCCTTCGAGCGTTATAGTAGTATCGGCATTATTAGACAGTACACCTATGGTAGCAGGAAGGGTAGCAGGCGGAGGCGCTTTAAACTGCACTGCGCGCATTCCATAGCTGTCATCTACGTCAGCATATTCCTGGAAAGTCCATATTGTCTGGTCGTCCAGTGGGTCTACAACTGTCTGGCTAAAATCTCCCCATCTGCCCACATATGAATGGCTTCCATTATTATTAATATAAGGTGCATATATAGCGGTGGTGTTTGTGGCTTTTACCGGAGATCTTGATGATCCTAATTCATCGCCAAAATATCTCCCGGCAGCAAAGACATTCAGGTATTGATTGAAGGCATCGGTAGTGCCGCTTACTATAGAGTGTCCCTGGCCGCTTGCCGCAATGCTTGGGTTGAAATATTGGACAGCTCTTCTTCCGCTGGATTCGTTAGCGTCGTGAATAGTACCTGACTGAAAAATTCTCGGTTTCGAATAAATATTACCTATTTTATACCAGCGTGAACCAGTTCTGCCTTCTCTTACAAAATCACTGTCGCTGCTATAAAATAATCTTTCCGACCCGCCTGACTGGTCAACACCGATGGCATGTGCTGTCCATAAACTGCTGGTTCCGGTAAGTTTATTTTTATAAATAGCTGCGGCAAACAAGCGCGTGTCTAATTGGTCAATCGGTGCAAGGCCTCCGGGAGAGCTGTTATCTCTTGCTTGATTCCACGGCTCAACCTTTATCATGTTTTCTAAAGCTAACCGCGGTTTATTCTTTTTGTCGTATTCGATACCAGCTACAAAAAGTCCGTTCTGATAATAAGAAATACCTGCAAAAAAACTTTTTTTGGCCTCCGGATCACCATTATAAACTCCTTGGGGTGTAACCATTCCATGTGCAGTTCCGGCATTAAAATCCAAGGCGCCCAGTTCAAATGGATATACAACCAACTTACCATGGATCAACTGTTTCTTATCAATAACATAACCTACGTTAGTTAATGAGTCGTAACCAAACTGGTTACCGCCAATTACTACCGAGTTTTGATCAACACCTAATGTTGGATAATCGAGAAACGGTGCATAAGGCGCACTGTGATCGTAAGGAAATAACGATGAATTGAATGAATAATAAGTAAAACTGGACGAGTCCGTAATCTTGTCACCATCACTAACTGCAAGAAGAACCAGATTATTTGAAAAGGTAGTGTCTACTTCAATAGCCACTATAAACCAGCGTTTGGTAAGCCGGTCGTAACGGACATGAGGATCAGAAGTAAAACTCTTTTTTCTTAAAACAGGTGAAAAAAACTGATCCAACGGAATAAAAAGCGTAGACCGGGCTTTCTCGCCGGAGTAACCTGTGGGCGTAGTAACAGGAAGATCTGTAACACCTGGCTTATTATGTACTTTAATACCTAAATTAGTGCTTACAACTATTTGAGTGCTGCCCACATCACCACTTGGATCAGGAGGCCAGCCGATAATATTGTCGAAAAAATCGGTGCTTAGAAAGTTGGAATGAATAGGCTGGGTAGTACCGTCGCCTGCTGCCTGTGACACTGCCCTTAAAGCATTTCTTTCTTCTCCGTCGCCTTCTCTTCCTGTTACGGCTCCATTTATAATTTGTCCGTCTTTGTCTGGTTTTATAAAGTTTGGAAACCTTTTAAGACGGAATTTTAATGGCATTATATTGTTAGTGTCAAGAGACTTTGGTGAAAGGTTTTTTACCGCCGGTAAATCCGAAATTTTCTTTTTAATTCCGTCTTTCCCAAAATAAGGTTGTACCTGTTTTCCCGCAGATGGCTGCGATATGGAAAAGGTAGATAATAGTAAAAATGCTCCAATAAAAAAATAAAGTTTTTGTTTCATAGCATGAGATTGTTTAATGAGTTAAAAATTAGCTAATATTAAACATAAAATTTCATACTGATAACAATTCTGAATTTTTTTTAAAAAAAAGTTAATGGAAAATGTGGTTAGAAAATTTTGTTATTCTGATTTTTCCACAAAGGCAATACTATGCTTCGCCAGCTCTTCCAAAACAGGAATGTATATAGCAGGGAGAACTGGTATATGAAGCCCGGTCACAGATAAAGTGCCATCAAGAATTAGTTTGGCTGCAATCCCTAGCGGCAGCCCGACAGTTTTTGCCATAGCCGTATGCACATTGTCTTCTCCTTTTACTACCAGGCTGCTTTTTACCTTGTTTCGTTTACCGTTTACTTCATATTCAATCTCATGCATCATTACTATCATATCTTTATCTTTCTCTTGTAGTGCAAGTTTTTTTTCAATAATAAACTGCAGAACTTCTGCCGGTGTACAGTTTCCCCGGTTTATCATTTCATCACTGTCGAGACCTAAAAAGAAAAGTTGCTTAAGAATGAGGCTTGCTTCATGCATTTTAACCGCAAGACTCGCTGCTGCATGTCCTTTTACATCTTCCACTTCCAACGTGTTCAACTCACCATCTTCATTTACCAGCATAAGGCTGTCATCTTCATTTGAACCCTCCTTTTCCAATTCCCTTTCTGCTTCTATTAGCTGAACAAGGTTGTCCATTATATCTTTTGCAAAAGAAAGACGTGTAGTCAGCATTTCATTTAACCAGTCATTAAATTTGAATTTATTAAAATGAGTTTTAAAAAAATCAGCTATAGACATATTATTTGTGTCGTATATAATTGACTCATCGGTCAACTTAAGGTCCACCAGGTTTTTCCAGCCAAAACAAAAATCAGGATGTCGTAAAGTCGTTCTTATAAATGTATCAGTGTTGTCTAAATGATATATAGGAATATAACCCAGAGAATCGCGGTTAGGATACCAGGAAAGTAACATGTCTTCGTTTATAAGTACAAGCCTTTCATTAGTAAACAATTTCTCGTATTGTACTTGTTTTATTTCGCCGTTTTCTTTAAAGACGGCACCTGCCTTTCCGGCTAAAATTATGTTTCTTGGGTTCCAGCTAATTTTATAGTGCCACGGATTATCGTCACTCTCGGGGGATACCAGGCCTCCGCAATGTGATTTAAATGAAATGACTTTTCCGCCAAGCGCTTTTATCCGGTGTATAAGGTGCATTGCGCTCATGTGATCAATTCCGGGGTCTAATCCCATTTCACATAAAAACAACAGATTTTTAGATTCTATCCGGGGATTAAGGGCAAGTATTTTTTCGTCGGTATAAGAAGCCGTTAACAGGTGTTTGCCATATTCAATACAATCAACAGCTACAAGATAATGCAGCGAAGGCGGAAGCAATGAAATGACTACATCTGCCTCTTTTATCAGATTTTTTCTTTCAGTTTCGTTTTCTGCATTGGCTGCGGCTGCTTTTACAAACGGGTGTTCCCCTGCTTTTGATTGCGCGTTTTCAAAATTTTCATCAGCTACAGTAACGGTATATTGAAAATTTGTTGCAAGTTCTTTTAAATAGTCAATAAGAAAAGCAGCAGATTTGCCTGCACCGAAAAGCAGAATATGTTTCATAATGGTTTGAAAGATACTTATAGAATAATCAACATGCTAATTAAAGTCAAAAAAAACTTTTTCTTAAAAGGCAGTGGTGCAATAACTTTAAAATTTTAATAAGTAATACTTAATGATATTTGCGTAAAGTTTTATTTGTACCGGTATCGGAAAGTATATGTACAATTTGAAAGCGAAAATTTTTTCGTGAGGAGAAACCTGTATAAATAAAAAGTGAGATAATAATTCAGATGAAAAATATAATTGAAGTACAGAACCTGGTAAAAAGATATGGAGATTTTACAGCAGTAAAAGGCATCAGCTTTAGTGTAAATGAAGGTGAAATCTTTGGTTTGCTGGGCCCTAACGGAGCAGGAAAAAGTACTACATTAGAGATAATAGAAACACTTAGAGAAAAGACTGAAGGAAAAGTATTCGTAGACGGGATTGACCTTGATGTGAAACCAAATGAAATAAAAAAGATAATAGGCGTACAATTGCAAACTTCCGGCTATTATCCGGGACTCAATCTTACCGAATTAATCAGGCTGTTTAGCGGATTGTATAACCAGAAAACAGACGTAACAGAATTTTTGAATCTTGTAAATTTAAAAGATAAGGCGAAGGCAAAATACAAAGAACTTAGCGGCGGGCAAAAGCAACGTTTTTCCATTGCAACCACCCTTATCAATCAACCTAAGATCATATTTTTGGATGAACCCACTACAGGTCTCGATCCCCAGGCAAGGAGAAACCTCTGGGACCTGATAACCGACATCCGTCAAAAAGGGACAACTGTTATTATGACCACTCACTATATGGATGAAGCAGAAGTGCTTTGTGATAGGGTAGCGGTAATTGACAGCGGCAAAATTATCGCCATTGACAGTCCTGATAAACTTATTGATGACCTTGTTTCTACAGGGTTTGAAAGAAAAAAAGAGGTTAAGGCTGCAACGTTCGAAGATGTTTTCATTCATCTTACAGGCAAATCTCTTCGCGAAGAATAACTACATTGCAAAACAATTACTATTTATACAATTTATGAAAAGACTATTTTTAATTCCATCAGTAATAATGCTTGCTGCTACGCTGAACGCGCAAACAAAGACCGTAAAAACAGCAGCTAAAAGAAAAACTGTTGCTGCAAAATCAACTACTGCTACACTTAACGGCAATACTGATAGTGTGAGCTATGCTTTTGGTATATCCCTGGGACAGTTTATAAAAAGCCAGGGAATTAAAACTGTTAACTACTCAATGTTGAATAAGGCTATAGACCAGACGATGAAAGATCAGCCGACGTTGATGAATGCAGACCAGGCCAACCAGGTAATGGGAAGATTAGCAGAAGCCAAAGCTAAAGAGGGAGCAGCGGCAGAAAAAGAAAAGGGCAAAGAATTTTTAGCAAAGAATAAGGCGCGCAAAGAAGTTGTTGAAACACCAAGCGGGCTGCAATATGAAATTTTGGTAAAAGGTACCGGCCCGGTACCCAAAAAAGAAGATACAGTAACTGCACATTATAAAGGTTCATTACTTAATGGACAAGAATTTGATAACTCTTACAAAAGGGGAGAACCCCTCAACATCCCTGTTGCCGGCGTAATTCCTGGCTGGACGGAAGCATTAACAATGATGCCCGTAGGAAGTAAATGGAAGTTATACATACCATCATCTATTGCTTATGGCGATTACGGTCAACAGGGAATACCTGGCGGATCTACCTTAGTTTTCGAAGTTGAACTGCTTGGAATTGGTAATAAAAAAACACCACATTAATATGTCAGAACTCATTGCAGATGTTCGTTATCCCACAGGTAAATTCGAACCTCAACCTTATTCGGATGAGTTGAAAGAGAAATGGCTGAGAGATATTCAGTTTCTTCCCAACGATCTTGAATTTGCTATTCAAAGTCTTGACGAGCACCAATTGGATACTCCCTACCGGGAAGATGGTTGGACAGTAAAACAGTTGGTGCATCATATTGCCGATAGCCACATGAATGCCTATATCCGTTTCAAACTTGCGCTTACAGAACATAATCCAACTATTAAGCCCTACGAAGAAAAGGATTGGGCAAATTTTAGAGATGTATTTACCGTTCCTGTAAATGTATCTGTTACCTTATTGCATGCATTGCACAGAAGGTGGATTGCAGCAATTGAAAACCTGGATGAAGCACAATTTACAAACACGTTTGTTTTTCATCCAGAGCATAAAAAGCAGTTGTCATTATGGCATTTGCTGGGGATGTATGCATGGCATGGAAGACATCACGTAGCCCACATAACAAAACTTAAAGAAAAAAAAGGCTGGTATTAAAAAAATGGAAAACGAAAGGCTGAAATGGAAAACCCTTTCATCGGAGTATCTTTTCAATGACACTTGGTTACATGCAAGAAAAGACAAATGCGTAAGACCAGACGGAAAGATTGTTGATCCCTACTATGTAATGGAGTATCCTGAGTGGGTAACGGCTTTGGCTTTTACTACGGATGAAAAAGTAATACTGGTAAAGCAATACAGGCACGCATTAGGTGAGGTTTGTATAGAATTGCCGGGCGGATGTGTAGATAAAAATGATAAAGATTTTGAAGCCGCAGTTCGCCGGGAATTTCTGGAAGAAACAGGTTATCAGTTTGCAACCGCAGAATACCTGGGAAGAACATCAGCAAATCCGTCTACAAATAACAACACCTTGCACATGTTTTTACTCACAGGTGGCGAAAAAGTGCAAGGTCAGCAATTAGATGCTAATGAAGAGATTGATATTTTAGTGGTCGGTTTTGAAGAATTTAAGCAAATGCTTTTAGGAAACAAGTTTATTCAATCAATGCATGTAACTAATATTTTTTATGCATTAAATAAGCTGGAGAAACTTCAGATTGGTTAAAGCCGGTATAAAAATCATATAAGCAAAGAGCCTGGAATTTTTACCAGGCTCTTTGCTATTTCATCGAAATCCTTGAAATCTATAAATCGTGGTTCTCTAGTAAGGCCTTGCTTCAGTTGCCATTTCTTCAGCTTGTTTAACTGCCTCCTCTTTCTGCGCATCGCTTCCTGAAGGAGCTTTGCCATTTCCGTTCATCATCATTTCTTTTTCTTTCATCATCATTTCTTTGGCTTTCTTTATTCCCGCTGCCACACGTTGTCCATAATCAGGATCACATTTGGAAAATAAGTCTATCATTTTATCCTGTACGACTTTAGCAGCAGGTGCAAGTGCATTTACAAGATTTGAGATGAGATCTTCTCTTTCCCAGTCTTCGAATGTTCTGTATCTTTCTCCTGCCTGTTTAAAATCATTTGTTCTGTCGATTTTTTGCCGAACAAGATTTGCAGAATAAGACGGCGTATGATCTTTGCCTGCGCTGGGAGCCTCATTCAAACCGCCTAAATTTGATGGCTCGTAATTGATATGAGGATTTAGCCCGGGAACAATATCCTGGTGATAAGCCATCTGGCCATCTCTTTGATTTGTTGCTGCCTTTTTTACCGGTGCATTTATCGGTAATTGCAAGTAGTTTGTACCCACCCGGTACCGTTGTGTATCGGAATAAGAGAAAGTACGTCCCTGCAACATTTTGTCATCAGAGAAATCAAGACCATCAACCAACACGCCGGTACCAAAGGCAGATTGTTCAACTTCAGCAAAATAATTTACAGGATTTCTGTTAAGTGTCATTTTGCCAATAGGCATCCATGGAAATTGGTCCGGGGGCCAAAGTTTAGTATCATCCAGCGGATCAAAGTCTAATTCAGGATGTTCGCCATCTTCCATTATTTGCACATTCAATTCCCACTGGGGAAAATCACCTCTTTCAATTGCCTCATAAAGGTCTTGCGTGGCATGGTTAAAGTTCTTACCCTGTATTTCCTGTGCCTGCGCCTGCGTTAGGTTTTTAATGCCCTGCATGGGCTCCCAATGGTATTTTACTAAAACACCGGTACCTTCCGCATTTACCCATTTATATGTGTTTACACCAGAGCCCTGCATTTGCCTGTAATTAGCAGGTATGCCCCACGGGGAAAATAAAAAGGTAATCATATGCATAGCTTCCGGAGTGTTGCTGATAAAATCGAAAATACGTGCGCCGCTCTGAATGTTTGTAATCGGGTCAGGCTTTTGTGAGTGAATAAAATCGGGAAACTTTACCGCATCACGAATGAAAAATATTTTCAGGTTGTTGCCAACAAGGTCCCAGTTGCCGTCCTCAGTATAAAATTTCACGGCAAAACCGCGCGGGTCTCTAAGTGTTTCAGGTGAATGACCGCCGTGCCCCACAGTTGAAAAGCGAACGAATGTCGGTGTTCTTTTGCCTTTTTCCTGGAATAATTTTGCCCGCGTATATTTAGACATAGGCTCATTTCCTACAGTTCCGTACGCTTCAAAAAAACCATGTGCTCCTGTGCCGCGTGCATGCACCACTCTTTCAGGAATGCGCTCACGATCGAAGTGAGACATCTTCTCAAGAAACTGGTAGTTTTCTAAAGTTGCAGGTCCTCTGTTGCCTACTGTACGAAGATTTTGATTATCGTAAACAGGGTGACCCTGGCGGGTCGTTAGCATATCAGAAGTTTTTTGCCCATTATCAGAAGCGTCATTGCTGCCATTCTGATCTTGTTTGTCTTTTGGGTCTGGGATCATAATATAGAATTTTAAAGGTGAATATTTTGAGTAAAAAAACAATACTTTAATAAAGTTGCAAAAAGAATACCCTTATAAAGGGTACTGATTTTCAACTGCAATTTACTTTAAATGAATTGTTTTCGATTAATGAAAATAATTTTACCCGTTTTAGTTGAGAAAAAGTCAGCTTTGTTGCTTGATGTTAAAGCTTCCCACCTTATCTTTTAAACATTTTGTATAACCATTTTAGACTTTAGAACGGAGATTTGTATTTTTTATATAAAAAATCACACAGGTTAATATATTTACTTTTAATTCTAATACTTAATTTGTGTCGGTGAATTCAATAACAAATAGTCATTTTGTACTTTGAACCAAAGGTTTTTTTGATAGTATTCAGTAGTTTTAGTAAGATTAAAAATATTTGCAAAGGAAAATAATATTGAGTATATAGTTACAGATTCAATTGTCTCCGGCATACAAGCCCATTTGACATTACATTCTTTCCGGAACATTAATACCTAACAATCTCATTGATGTCTCAATAACCTGTGCGGTTAATTTTGCAAACTGTAAGCGCAATTCTTTTTTCTCTTCTGTTTCTGCATTTGTTACAGAATGTGCGGTATAAAACGAGTTAAAAGATTTTGCAAGATTAAAGGCAAAAATAGCAATTTTAGACGGATCATGTTCGTCCCCGGCTTCCCGGATAACTGTTGGAAATTGTTCAAGAGCAATTAAAATATTTTTTTCCATTTCCAACAGGTCAGGACGGTAGGCAGCGCCTTTTGGTTGTTCTTTTCGCAAAATACTTTTTATTCTTGCGTATGTGTACTGTATAAAAGGGCCTGTAAATCCATGAAAATCTATACTTTCCTGAGGGTTGAAAATTATACGTTTCTTAGGATCAACCCTTAGAAGAAAAAATTTCAAAGCGCCTAATCCAATTGTATTATAAAGCTGTTGCAATTCGGTTTCATCAAAATCGGTTACTTTGCCGAGTTCTTCAGTTTTATCTTTAGCGATAGCAAGCATTTCATCTATAAGGTCATCTGCATCTACTACTGTTCCTTCGCGGCTTTTCATTTTGCCTGCAGGCAGTTCAACCATGCCATAGCTTAAATGGGTAATACTATTTGCATAAGGAACGCCCATTTTTTGCAATGTCAGTCCGAGTACTTTCAGGTGGTAGTTTTGCTCGTCACCCACTACGTAAATGCTTTCGTCAATGCCATACTCCCTGTATTTGAGTTGGGCAAGGCCCAGGTCCTGGGTAATGTATACGGATGTACCATCTTTACGTAAAACAAGTTTTTGGTCCAATCCTTCTGTAGCGAGGTCTATCCACACGCTGCCGTCTTCTTTTTTAAACAATACACCTTTTTGCAGGCCTTCTTCTGCTATGTCTTTTCCTGATAAATATATTTTGCTTTCGTAATAAATTTTGTCAAAGTCACTCCCGATCTTTTTATACGTTTCATCAAAACCTTCGTAAACCCAGGCGTTCATTTTGTTCCACAAATCAAGCACTTTTGCATCGCCCTGTTCCCACTTTAGCAGCATTTGTTTTGCCTCTTTCATTATAGGAGTGTTATTGCGCGCTATTTCATTCAGTTCGCTCATCAAGCCGTTATATTTTTCTTTATTCTGTGCCTGTGCTGCGTGATCCATTGCATCGAGCAAACCCATTATTGCCGTTACTTCATCTTTAGCTATATGCTCAAACTCCCTGCTTAAAAACTGGTCAAGAACATACATTGCTTCTGTCTTGAGGTCTTCTTCAAATTTTACGTAGTATTCCCCCACTAAGTGATCGCCTTTTTCACCGGTGCTGGCGGGAGTAGCCCCGTTGGCATGTTTCTGCCATGCGAGCATGCTTTTACATATATGAATGCCGCGGTCGTTTACAATACATGTTTTAATAACAGTGTTGCCCGAAGCTTTTAAGATTTCAGCTATACTCCAACCCAAAAAATTGTTTCTTAAATGTCCTAAATGCAAAGGTTTGTTAGTATTGGGCGAGGAATATTCGATCATAACTTTTCGTCCGGTACCAGCCATTCGACCAAATGAACTATTTCCATATTCTTTTTGAAGAAAATTTGTCCAATAAACTGGTGCAATAGACAAATTTAAAAATCCCTTTATTACATTAAATCCGGAGAATAACTGTTCATTATTTTCAACAAGATATCTGCCCAGCTCATGTCCCAGGGTTTCCGGTGATTTTTTCAATTGCCTCGTAAATGCAAACAATACTATTGTATATTCTCCTTCAAATTCAGGCTTTGTAGCATTTACTGTAATTTCATTGTCAGCCAGGGAGATGTGATAAAGTTCATCAATGGCTTTAGCAGCAGCAGCTTTTATCTGTGAAACAGCACTCATTCTTTTAACGGTTTGGGCGGCAAAAGTACAATTTAAGATTCTTATCTTCGCCGGCATTTGAAAAGACCGGCACAATGAAGAATTTGATTCTTAAAGTAATTGACTTTTTTTACCCCTTGTTCAGAAAGTTTATGCCTTTGCAGACTTTCCGGTATGCTGCCTGCGGTGGTGCCAATACTTTACTCGATATTTTTCTTTTTCATGAATTTGAACGCTCTTTTGCAAAAAAAGGCATCATATACGTAGCCTCATTTGCAATAAGCCCTCATATTGCCGCGTTGATTGCCGCGTTGTTTATCACTTTCCCCATCGGTTTTTACTATAGCAGGTATGTTGTCTTTACTGAAAGTAATGTGCGCGGCAGAGTTCAATTAGTCCGCTATTTTTCTTTAGTAATGGCTTGTATGGCGCTCAATTATATGTTTCTTAAATTTTTCGTGGAGCAATTGCATATAGAGCCTACACTTTCTAAAATTTTCACTTCAGTTATTGTGATTATATTCAGCTATCTGAGCCAGAAACATTTTACTTTTAAAGTAAAAAAGATTAAACAGCATAGCAATACTGTCAGGTATTGATGCTGTTTAATTTGAAGCTTTTGCCTAAACCCATTTTAACAGGCATAGAACTAAAAAGACTTTATTATTTTATTATAATAATTCGAACTTTATTTGATGTTTGCCAGGATGTTATTAATAATTTACTTACCTGTTAAAGCCTTTATTGGTTTGGATTAATTCTGTTAGTTCATTCATAAGACCTTCATCCTGTATGGCATTGCGTACCTGTTGTGCGGTTACATCATACACATGTCCTGTTGAATCATTTAAGAGAACGCCTAAAGAAAATAAAGCAACATTCTTAGCTGATAAAAGCGTTCCCGGAGGTTCAATTCCAAATGCACGCCTTCTCATTGGCGTATCAGTTCGTTCGGGGTTAATGCAATTTACGCGTACATATTGGGTATGCCATTCTTCTGCCAGGGCTTGTGTTAAGTTTACAACTGCTGCTTTTGATGAACTATAAAGACTGTAATAAGCGCGGCCATAAGTATATGAGCTCGAAGTAAAATTGAGTAAATGGCCGTGGCTTTCTTTTAGATATTTGTAAGAAGCAATAGCTACATTTACCGTACCTGTATAATTTATCTGGATTGCTTCAAGCACCTCGGTATAATCCATAAGTGTTAAAGGCTGTTTTACCAGGATTCCAGAGGCATTTACAACGTAATCTATACGACCGTGTTCTGAATAAATAGCTTCAAACTCTTTATTTAAAACATCTATATTAGTAACGTCTGTACCGGTACGCCTGCTTGCTACAATCACCTTTGCCTGGTAGGCAGCAGCAATCTGCGCCATTTCAGCGCCTATGCCACTGGTACCGCCAAGTATAACGACTACTTTATTTTTTAAGACAGAAAGCGTGCGTGAATTAACATTATTCCAGATTATTTTTCTTGAATTCAGCTGCAGCAATTTGTCAATGATTTGCAGATCTTCTTTGTAAGTAAGCTTTATATTATTGCTTTCCCCGTTTACAAGATAAATTTTTTCGTCGGGCAAATACTTAAATACAACTCCGCAATCATCCGTTGTCTTAAAATGCGGATCTTTTAATGCTATTTCGTAAGCTAATTTAATTGTGTTCCAGCTAAATCCCTGCGGGGTCTGACCATTTCTTAATTTTTTTCGTTCAGGAACAGAATCGATTGTATTAGTGATAGGATCAGCAGAAATCATTGTATCAGTGGTTGGAACTACAACGTCTACCGCATTATAATGATCAAGCGCCAGAACAACGTCACGAATTATCCTGTCATTAACAAGAGGGCGCACCGCATCATGAAAAATTAATTTGGTATCAAATTGTTCCGGGTCTTGCTCTGAAGCAATAATTGCTGCCAGCGAAGATTCATATCTTTCTTTGCCTCCATAAATAATTTTTTTTACTTTGGTGAAGGCCCTGTTGGTAACTATATCTTCTATTTTTGCTATACAGTTTGTACTGGTAACAATTATTATTTCATCAATACAGGCTGAGTCCTGAAAGTGAGATATTGTATGTTCTACAATTGGTTTGCCGGCTAATTTTACTAACTGCTTTGGCATATCAAAACCACTGCGCTCACCGCTGCCTGCAGCAAGAATAATTGCTATATTTTTCTTTTTCATATTTTTATTTAAAAAAAGGGAAAGGGGAAATTTTGGGATAATAAATTAAAAAAATTCAATTTTTGAAGAATGTCTCCGCCTTTTTGCCGCTTTTGGAACAACCATAAAGTCAGAACCAAAGTTATCAGTCAAATATTTATCAACATTATGAGGGGCCTTGTATTTTTTTCCTTCAAACATAATCTCACTAACGGGGAAAAAGTATTCCATATTATATGGTGAATAGAAAAAAACACCGTACGCATAAGTGTACGCTTTAGTACTGCTAAAGTATTTATAGTACATCCGCGTGAGCGAAATAACGAGCCGCATCAGAGGTATGAAGGAAATCATTACGGCATATTTAATTTTAGCAGATAATGACTTAGCTTGTTCAAAATGCATCTCGCTAAACAAAAATTTATCAACGGTTCTTTTAAATCCGACAGAAGGCACAGGTTCTATAGGAAATATATCGATAAATATACCTTCATATTCAAAGTTGCGGTTGCTCTCATGATACCGCGATTTGGTATCACGGATTTTTGCATAGAAAAACCAGTATTTTTTATCTGTTCCCCTTGCCTGCAGTTTTAAACTTTCGGGTAACTCTTTCTCTAAAACTGATAGCAACCTTTCATAATCGCTTTGTAAAACGGCTACGTCTAAATCATCATCCCAGGGAATAAAGCCGCCATGTCTCCTGGCACCTAATAAAGTACCGCTGACTATCCAGTAATTAATACTATGTTTTCTGCATATACTATCAAAAACATCAAGAATTTCAAGCATTTTCAGTTGGGCTCTTCTTAATTCAGATCCTTCAGGATTATAAATCGATAGGTCGTCCATTTATCTTGTATTATAAATTAATTTTTCTATTTTGAAAACAGTTTGGTAATATTAAGGTAACATTTTGGTAATATAAAAATAATGATTTAGTAATACAAGATTTATTTTTTGTAATAATAGCTGCATCTTTTTGTTTTTTACCCCTGTTTTTTATTATTTATTATTTCTACTGTTTTGCTTGTCTTTAATGCTCCCGGTGTCCAAAAAATTTCCTTCACTAAAAAAAACCATCATTTTTCTTCTTTTAATTTTTCAGTAAAGACAAGGCCTGCCATTTTTTCACCTTCTGTCCCTTGGCATAATGATTGACTAACCTTAACTGACAAAAAATATTAATAACAAAAGGATAAAAAAATATGGCAAAGATTATAGGAATTGACCTGGGAACAACCAACAGTTGCGTAGCCGTAATGGAAGGTAATGAGCCTGTGGTTATAGCTAACGATGAGGGCAGAAGGACTACCCCAAGCATTGTAGCCTTTTTGAACAACGGCGAACGCAAAGTGGGTGATCCTGCCAAGCGCCAGGCCATCACTAACCCTACCAGAACTATAATGAGCGTAAAACGCTTTATGGGTCACAAATATAGCGAAGTGACAACCGAAGCAGGGCACTGGAGCTACAAAGTAGTAAGAGGCGACAATGACACTGTACGTATCGACATAGATGGCCGCCAGTATTCTCCGCAGGAAATAAGCGCCATGATTTTGCAGAAAATGAAAAAAACTGCAGAAGATTATCTGGGGCAGGAAGTAACTGAAGCAGTAATTACTGTGCCTGCATACTTTAATGATGCGCAGAGACAAGCGACAAAAGAAGCCGGCGAAATTGCAGGTTTAAATGTACGTCGTATTATAAACGAGCCAACTGCTGCCGCTTTGGCTTATGGATTGGATAAAAAACATACAGATCAAAAAATCGCAGTATTCGACCTTGGCGGCGGTACCTTTGATATATCGATTCTTGAGTTAGGCGAAGGTGTATTTGAAGTGAAATCAACTAATGGTGATACTCACTTAGGTGGTGATGATTTTGATAAAGTTATCATGGACTGGCTGGCAGATGAATTTAAAAAAGATGAAAATGTTGACCTTCGTAAAGATCCGATGAGCTGGCAACGTTTAAAAGAAGCGGCTGAAAAAGCTAAGGTTGAATTAAGCTCTTCTTCTGAAACAGAGATCAACTTACCATACATTACAGCAATTGACGGAGTGCCTAAGCACCTTGTAAAAAAGCTAAGCCGTGCTAAGTTTGAGCAGCTAAGTGATAAATTGTTTGAAAGATGCATTAAGCCCTGTGAGCAGGCGCTGAAAGATGCAGGTTACTCAACCAGCGATATTAACGAAGTAATATTAGTTGGCGGCAGCACCCGTATTCCCAAAGTGCAGGATATAGTTGAAAAGTTTTTTGGTAAAAAGCCAAGCAAAGGTGTGAATCCTGATGAAGTTGTGGCAATTGGTGCGGCAATACAAGGTGGGGTATTAACCGGTGAGGTGAAAGACGTTTTGTTACTCGACGTTACTCCGTTAAGCCTCGGTATTGAAACAATGGGTGGTGTTATGACTCGTCTGATTGAAAGCAATACAACCATTCCTACCAAGAAAACTGAGGTATTTTCTACAGCCAGTGACAACCAGCCGGGCGTGCAAATACATGTATTGCAGGGCGAAAGACCTTTGGCTAATCAAAATAAAAGCTTAGGTATGTTTAACCTCGACGGTATTCCGCCGGCTCCAAGAGGCATACCACAGATTGAAGTAATTTTTGACATTGATGCTAACGGTATTTTACACGTTACTGCAAAAGATAAAGGAACCGGAAAATCTCATAACATTCGTATAGAAGCAGGCAGTGGATTAAGCAAAGATGAGATAGAAAAAATGAAAAATGAAGCCAAAGCCAACGAAGCTGCTGATAAAGAAGCCCGTGAAAAAGTAGAAAAAGTAAACCAGGCTGACAGCTTGATTTTCCAGACCGAAAAGCAACTGAAAGAATATGGAGATAAAATTCCTGCAGATAAAAAAGCGCCTATCGAAGCTGCTTTAAATAAGCTAAGGGATGCTCATAAATCTCAGGATATTACACGTATAGATACAGCATTAACTGAGATGAACGCTGCATGGACAGCAGCAAGCGAAGATATGTACAAAGCAACACAGGATGCAGGTGGACAACCTGGTGACAACAGTCAGCAAGGCGGTGGTGCCAATGCAGGTACAGATGCCGGTGAAACTGTAACTGATGCTGAGTTTGAAGAAGTAAAATAAAACCATGGTTTTTTATAGACTGTGATTTTTCAGAATTTTAATAATTTGATGGAAATCAGGAAGCCTCGCAGAAAATGCGGGGCTTTTTTAATTAAATGCTTACTTCTGATCCCCAGTTAAAAACCCGTATCAGGTTTAGTCTTATGCCCCATAAGATGAGTAAATTGGTAGATGTGCGAACATCGCCAGTCAGCGACAGGATAGATGTGATAAACGATTTTGTGGATGCAGGATATGAAGTAAATGTAAATTTTGCCCCCGTAATTTTTTATGAAGGCTGGACAGACGACTGGCAAACTCTTTTTGATGAGATAAACGACAAGCTTAATGAAAAAAGCAAAAAGCAATTGGTCGCCGAAATTATTTTTCTCACGCACAATGAGCAACTGCATGAGGTGAATATGGGTTGGCACCCTAAAGCGGAAGAGGTTTTATGGATACCGGAACTGCAGGAAGTAAAATACAGCCAGACAGGTGGCCGGAATGTTCGCTACCGGCGCGGAATTAAAAAAGACCTGGTAGATACTCTGGTAGAAATGGTACATGAGCAAATGCCTTATTGCCCTATCAGGTATGCATTTTAAAATTTACAGATAACATTAAGGGTTATAAAGAAACTTCCGGATTTTCTCGTTTATAAGTTCAGGCTGTCTCTATCGTTTTAAATAAATAAAACGCTGAAAACTTTTGTTTCAGTTTGAAAAGACCGCGTTTTATTCAATTACCCATTACGCATCGGCCAAATATTTATGAACAAAGCTAATTGCCATACTTCCTTCGCCTACCGCCGAAGCAACGCGATTCATGGCATTGGCGCGCACATCGCCTGCAGCAAAAATTCCGTGTGCACTAGTTTCGAGCAGATAGGGATCACGCGGCAGCTTCCAGATTTTACTGAAAGCCTCATAGCTCTTTGCATCTCTGCCGGTTTCAATAAAACCTTTATCATTTCTGATTATTTCTTTACCAATCCAGTCGGTAAAAGGCCTGGCGCCAATGAAAATGTATAACGCATCCACTGGTTTTATTTCTGCTGCATCTGAGTTGACGTTGCCAATTTTTACCTGCTCTATCCTGCCATTTCCGAGGGCTTCTTTAATCTCTGTTTTGCCTAACACATGAATGTTAGCTGTTCCGTTTATCTGGTCAATTAAATAAGATGACATTGACGATGAAAGATCTTCTTTGCGGATAACGATATACACATTACGGGCAAATTTGGATAAGTACATTGCTGCCTGCCCGGCAGAATTTCCCCCGCCTACCACATATACCTCTTTGTCTTTGCATGATGCAGCCTCCGTCATAGCAGCGCCATAGTAAACGCCTGCGCCGGTAAAACTTTCAACGCCTTTTGTCTCTAATTTTCTGTAATCAACCCCCGTGGTTATTACAACAGTTCGCGTATTTACTTCTGCGCCTCCATCCAATACAATTCTTTTGTAGCCGTCTTTTTCCTGTATTGCCTTTACATCCTGCGGCGACAAAAACTCGGTACCAAACCGTGTTGCCTGTGTCATTGCGCGGCGGGTAAGTTCGGAGCCGCTAAGCCCTGCCGGGAAACCTAAATAATTTTCTATGCGCGAACTTGTTCCTGCCTGTCCGCCAGGTGCATGTCGCTCTATTAATAATGTTTTTAGACCTTCCGACGCACCATATACAGAAGCAGCAAGGCCTGCAGGGCCTGCCCCGATAATTACAACATCGTACACCTCGTTTTTTAGCGCAGGGTTTAATCCTACTTTACCTGCCAGCTCCTGGATGGAAGGCGATTGTAAGGCTGCTCCGTCTTCAAAAAAAACAACAGGCAAATCTTTTACTTTTAAATTGTTCACTTCTAAAAGTTGCCGGCCTTCCTTGCTTTTTTCTATATCCATCCACTGGTAAGGTACCAGGTTGCCAGCCAAAAATTCTTTAATATCGTGCGACTTTGGAGAGAATTGGTAGCCAATTACTTTTATTCCTTTAAAATCCGGCATGTAAGTATTCTGCCATTCATCAAGCAAATCATCAATCACAGGGAATAGCTTATCTTCGGGAGGATTCCATGGTTTCATTAAATAATAATCAAGCTTAACTTCATTTATGGCTTTTATGGCGGCATCTGTATCAGAGTATGCAGTAAGGAGGATACGTTTGGCTTCAGGATAAAAATCCATTGCTTTCACTAAAAAAGAAACACCATCCATCTCCGGCATTCGCTGATCGGCGATAAAAAGTGCAATAGTCTCGCCTTTGTTCTTTATTTCCAGAAGGCTATCCAGCGCTTCCTTAACAGAAGAAGTGCTTAATATTTTATACTCCTTTCTGTATTTTGCTTTGAGGTCGCGGGTAAGCGCCCGTAAAACCTGCTGGTCATCATCTATGCAAAATATAACAGGCTCGTTCATAATTTTAATGCTTCTTTATAAGTAAAAAGTGAAAGTAAAAAAGGATGAGAGTTGGTGAATATGTGCCCGTACAGGTTTGACGCGTTTCGGGTTTGACGTTTCATTTTTTAATGTTTATCAATTGGAAAACAAACTTTAAATGTTGTTCTTCCCGGCACAGATTCAAGTTTTACAGTACCTTCATGTTGTCGTACAATTCTCGACACTACATCAAGTCCTAATCCTGTTCCTTTTCCTATTTCTTTTGTTGTAAAAAAAGGGTCGAATATCCGGCTTTTTATATCTTCGGCAATACCTGGTCCATCATCTGTAAAAGAGACCTCTGCATATTCCTTATCACGCTTTGTTTTTATCTCAAGCCTTCCTTTTTTGTTTATTTCCATTGCATCCAGGGCATTGTCAATAAGGTTAGTCCATACCTGGTTTAATTCACCAACAAATGCTTTTACAGGCGGCAAAGAAGTGTCGTAGTCTTCGGCAAGCTCTACGTTTCCTTTTTTAAATTTATATTCAAGCATAGTAAGCGTATTTTGAATGCCTGAATGAATGTCTGTATATTCTTTATCGTGGCCGCGGTCCATGTGCGTAAAGTTTTTTATCGCACTAACCAGTTTTTCAATTCTCTGGCTTGCTTCCTGTATGTCGCTTACCATTTTTTCAGTTACTAAATTGTTGTTTATCCAATTCAGCACATGCGATAAGTATTGAGATGGTATCAATTCTGAAAACCCGTCAATGTCTTCGCAGGTAAAGCCGGACGCAATAAAGTTTTCCGACAGCTCCTGGCTATTATCTACCGAATGATTGTCGAGACACTGAGACAATTCCTCTTCTAAAGCTGTCCGTTGCATAAGCGTAAGCACAGGCCTGTCTTTGCGTGCAAGTACCTCAAACAATTTATCGTTCACTTTATCTGCATCTTCCCCGCTCATCTTTATTGCAATCACTTTTTTAAAAGTTTCCGGCTCCGATTTAAGGTGCTTCAGCAGTGAAAGAGAGCCTCTTACAATGGCAGAAGCGGGATTATTCAGTTCATGGGCAAGACCGGCAGAAAGTTTTCCCAACGCCATCATTTTTTCGTTTTGCTGCTGAATAGTAGTAAAATTTCTGACCCGTGAAGTCATTATATGAACTAAAGCCTGCGTAAGTTCAAAATAATTGTCAATCAATTCCTTCATTCTTTCCACAGGAAAGGTCATAACCTGCAACTGCTCTGCTGCCTGGCCATCTACGCTAGCAACAGCGCCTCTCGAAAAAGGAAGATAGCCGGTTACATCTTTAGCATTAAAGTATCCTATATTCTGTACCCCATTTTTTTGTGTTATAAATATTTTGATCCTGCCCTTAATAATAACATGTGTACCTTTTATCTGGTCTCCGGTTTTAAAAAGAAATTCGTCCTCATCTAATTTATAATGACGGCTGTTATCAATCCACCATTGCAGTTGATTATCAGGAACATCTTGTAAAGTCTCTATAGAACGCAACCATTCTGCTGTTACAACCTGCATAATTTAGATTGATTTTTAAATAAAACAATCTATAAAATTATGCTTAAAAATGTAAGTTTTATACAATTATGAAACTTGCAGATAAATCCCTTTTTTCAGTTTATTGCATCACTCAGGGTTTTTTTGGCTTCAAAACAAAAATCATTGTAAAAAAAGGGGTTAGTTTTTTATGCCTTTTTGTTCAAACTTTATTTACCCATATCAGTATTGCTTATAAAAGCTACCCTTTTACTATCAGGCGACCAGGAGGGAGTATTCATTGAACCCTGTCCACCGTAGAAGTAAGCGAGCACTTTCGGTGTTCCTCCGGTTATAGGCATATAGCGAATATAAACATGCTTGTAAGGAGGATGCATACCGGGAACAACTTCATCAGGAAGAAAAGAAATAAAAACCATAGATTTTCCGTCAGGAGAAATATGAGCGAACCAATTATTTAAACTATCCTTAGTAACCTGTTCCTGCCCGCTTCCATCAGCATTCATTCGCCATATCTGCATCAAACCTGAACGCACCGAATTGAAATAAATATATTTTCCATCAGGAGTGTATTCGGGTCCGTCGTCTAATCCTTTTTCTGTGGTCAGACGAACTTCTGGTCCGCCGGTTGCCGGAACCTTATATACATCAAACTCTCCACCACGATCACCGCAAAAAACCAGGCTTTTACCATCAGGCGACCAGCCATGCATGTAAGAGGGCCCTTTAGGCGTTATCTGCTTTGGGGTTCCGCCGGTTATGGGCATAGTATATACGATAGAACCTCCCAATTCTTTAACAAAATTGCTTAAGCCAAGCATTTTACCATCAAAAGAAATGACGTGATCGTTATTATTGCTTTTTACATTGCCGGTATTTATAGATTTAGACTTGCGGCTTGCTAAATCAAAGTCATAGATCAAACCATCGCTGCCATTAAAAATAAGGCTTTTACCATCGGTAGTCCAGTTAGGTGCCTGTATAGAATAAGGAACAGTATAAATAATTTCACGGTTACCACTTGCTACATCCAGCAATTCGAGGTTACTGCCTAATGTCATTTGGGTTCTGTTATCTGCCACTCCGTTATAAGGTACGGTAATACGCACATCCCTGAATACGCCTGTTTCCACCACGTCCGCATTATGAGAACCTACGAACAAACCAACATACACGTCGTTTCCCAGGTCAATGTCACTTACTTGTTCGGTAACAAATGGCTCACCATATTTGGCTACTCTCATGGTATAGGTGTTACCTTTCCTTTCTAATTGTATAATATTGGCTTTGGTGATTTTTGATTTGATTTCTTCAGTTACAGCTCCGGCAGTTCTTCTGAACTGGAGTGATGTTAATCCATCTCCATGCTCTACAGCATTAACATGGGGTGAATTCCCGTCGAGTGTTTTTCTAACCATCCAACCCACTTTGCGATGATAGTCTACCCATGTTCCAAGAAACTCAGCCTTCGTGTAGAGTATAAAATCCCCTTTCATTTTTTTCCATACAAACTGGAACTCGTCATGGTCGGCCCATACATTAGCTCCTGCACCGGAAATTACATACTGACCGGTCTCAGGAATAAAAGTAGCGGAACCAGGCTTAACATTTGTTCCTACGTCGCTATGTCCATCAAAAATCCCAACCTTTTGTGAGAAGGCGGATGAAGAAAAAAGCAGCAAAAATGATAGCGCTAAACATGATAGTAAATTATTCTTTTTCATATTATTTTCTAAGAGATAAACAAATTAAGTTAAAAATTATTTATTTGATAAATGTCAGATTATAAGTTTGTAAAGCAAAACTTTAATCTCTCACTTTTCTCATTAAATTGCTTTCTATTGCCAAAGTAAGGGCTGCAGTGTCCCCAATATCTTCTGCTAAACCTGCAGGGACTAACCATAAACCATAGCTTCTTTTTTTGCTGTAATGTAAGTAAGTTTTTCTATAATTAATTTTACAAATTGTGACCTTTTCCGGCTATATGTTGCGATGGCAGTTTATATTTTTATAATGCTTTATTCCATCAGTAACCCTTTATTTTTGCATTTTTAATTAATTTTTTAAGTTTCTCAGCAGAAGTTATATGAAATTATTCCCGGAGTCGGCTTTGGTGCAGTTAGAGTTTGATAAAATAAAAGATTTACTTGCAGAACATTGTAAGAGTAAATTTGCAAAAAAAAGAGCTGCTGACCTTCGCATACATACAAAAAAAGATTTTATACAAGCTGAGCTTCAGCAAACTTATGAGTATAAATCAATCCTGTTAAATGGCCAGTATTTTCCTGAGGATTATATTTTAAACTTAAGTAAAGACCTTCGTTTGCTTGCAATACCCGGCGCTGTACTATCAGGCGAACAATTTGTGCAAATAAGAAAACTTGCTGTAAGCATTCAATCTGTTTTTCGTTGGTTTGACAATGAAAGAAGAACAGCTTACCCGGCATTAACGAAAGTTATTGCAGATACTTATTATGAAAAATTAATTCTTGAAATGCTGGATGAGGTGCTCGATGAACAGGGAAATGTAAAAGACAACGCTTCGGAGGAATTGCAAAAGATCCGGCTGAATTTATATAAAAAAAGAAATGAGCTGCGAAGAGTGTTTGAAAGAGTGGTAAGCCGGTTAAACAAGTCAGGTTATGCAGCAGATATTGAAGAAAGCTTTAGCAATGGCCGCAGGGTAGTGGCAGTTTTTTCCGAACATAAAAGACAAATAAAAGGAATACTGCATGGTGAAAGCGATACGAGAAAAACCGCTTATATAGAACCTGAAGAAACTATCGAGCTTAATAATGATATTTTTAGTCTCGAAAACGAAGAAAGCCGTGAGGTGCAGAGGATATTAAGAAAACTTACAGCAGATTTATCAGTATATGCGGAGTTGTTGAAAACGTATCATTCCATAGTTGGTGAATATGACTTTATAAGAGGCAAGGCGCGGCTGGCAATTGATATGAATGCAGAATTTCCGGCAATAGTTGATGCGGCTCACATTGAATTAATAAATGCTTATCACCCGCTTCTTTATTTATATAATAAAAAATCAGGAAAAAATACTATTCCCCTTTCTTTAACGCTGAATGATAAAAACCGCATTTTGGTCATCAGCGGCCCAAATGCAGGAGGCAAAACGGTCACGCTCAAAACGATTGGTCTTCTTCAAATAATGATGCAAAGTGGTTTGCTTGTGCCGGTAAGCGCAGACTCGCAAATGGGAATTTTTAAACAATTAATGATTCATATAGGAGACACCCAGAGTATAGAGTTTGAACTGAGCACTTACAGCAGTCACCTCAAAAACATGAAACATTTTATGGAAGTGGCAAACGGGAAAACTTTATTTTTCGTAGATGAGTTAGGAAGCGGAAGCGATCCGAACCTGGGAGGTGCTTTTGCAGAAGTCATTATGGAAGAGTTGGCGAGAAAACATTCTTTTGGGGTAGTTACCACGCACTATCTCAACCTGAAAGTAATGGCCAATAAAGTGCCGGGAATAATAAACGGGGCAATGGCCTTTGACGAACAAAACCTGATGCCCTTGTATAAATTAATAATAGGCAAGCCGGGAAGTTCGTACACATTTTCTATTGCTGAAAGAATTGGCCTTTCACCCGATTTGATAAAAAAGGCAAGGCAACTGGTAGATGAAGATCACTTTAGTTTAGACAGGCTGCTTAGCCGTACCGAACAGGATCTGAAGCAGGTAGAAAAAAAAGAGCAGGAACTGCAGAAACTGCTGAAAGAAAATGAGCGGCTGAAAAAGGAAATGACACACGTTATGGATCGTGAACGTCACCGCCAGGAGGTGGAATTGCTTAAGCAGCAAAACCAGGTAACAGAAGACCGTATTACTTACCTCAAAGATATGGAGCGCAAGATGAAACAGATACTGCTCGAATGGAGGAAGGCCGAAGATAAGAGCGAACCGCTTAAACAGATGCACAATCTTTTATTTAAAAAGAAAGACGAACTTGTAAAAAACAAACTGGCTAAAAAAGTAGAAGGTAAATACCAGGAAATACCTGATGAAATAGTGGTAGGAGCAAAAGTGAAACTGAAGAAAAATTACCAGGTTGGAACGGTAAAAGAGATAAGAGGAAAGCGGGCTATTGTACAGGTAGGTCTACTGCCAATGAGTGTAGAACTTAGCGACCTTGTTTCAGTGCAGGAAAAGACCGCTGAAGAGTGAGATTTTTTTGTCAATCTGCTTTGTTTCTTTAAAAGGTTTTCAATTATTAGGCAGTAAGTAAGCATTAAAGTTTTATTTTTCGTATGCTTAAACGATTTCTTAATTATTATTGATATATATTTAATATTACTTTAAAATAATATTAATATTACATTAATTATAAATAGCAATACATAATTATGAATGAAGATAGCAGCTAAACGCTGGTATAAAGTAAGAAAAGTGCATTAAGAGAAAAACGTTCTAACATCCTATAAAAAAACCAATGGCCAAATTTACAGATGTACTTTTAGTAGAAGATGATCCTATCACAATAATGGTATGTGAAAGGATAATAAAGATGACTCTCTTTGCAGAGAATGTGAAATCGTGCCTTAATGGAAAAATTGCTTTAGACTATTTGTTATCTATAAAGCAAAACGAAGCTTTACCTAAAATTATATTTTTGGATATTAATATGCCTGTTATGAACGGCTGGGATTTTCTTACAGAGTTAGATAAAGTAAAATCTTATTTTAAAGAACTGCCTGATATTTATTTGCTTTCTTCAACAGTAGACCCTGAAGATTATACCAAGGCAAAAGATTTTTTGATAGTGAAAGGTTTTATCTCAAAACCATTAAGCAAAGAAGCGCTGGAAAAAATTTCATAAGGTATATCAGTGGTAAGGCAAATTGTATAACAGTCATGCATATACAGCAATTACTTCCGCCACTGTTTTTACTTTCTTCTATAGATTTATAAGCTATGGCAATCCGCTATCTTGTATAAACTTAACTATGGAAATAAAAATTGAACCTGTAAAAAACAATGAAGTACACATACTCGCAGATATAAGCGCTAAAAGCTTTTATGATACTTTTTATCAGCAAAACAGTGAAGAAGACATGCGCCTTTGTTTAAAAGAAAATTTCACTATCGATACACTTACTAATGAATTGCGGCAGCCGCTCAACTATTTCTTTTTTGCCAAAGTAAAAGATGGAATCGCGGGCTATCTTAAATTATCAGTCTCCCAAGTGCCACACGAAACTGATGCTTTGGAAATTGCAAGAATATATGTAGCAAAAGAAAAGATCGGATCAGGGATCGGAAAAAGCTTAATGGATTTTGCTTTTTCTTTTGCCAGGCAATACAATAAAAAAATGATTTGGCTGGGAGTGTGGGAACATAACCTTCGTGCAATTAATTTTTATAATAACTATGGTTTCGAAAAATTTGGCGAGCATCTATTTATGGTTGGAAACGATGCGCAAACCGACTGGTTAATGAAAAAAGAATTGAATGAATAATTTGTTATAAAAGAGACAGAACTTTTATTTATATGAAGAGAATAATAATGATTCAATTTTCGTTTCAACAAAATTACAGCTACATTCTTTATTCACTCTGATATTAATATTAAATTGAATACCAATTTTTTTTTATTTTTTCGTTAAATAATTTAAAATTTGTGCAGCTAATGTTAAAAATGCTTTGTCTGCTAATTGTAGTACATCATCTTAACCTTAGTCTATTTTAATTTTTTATGAAACAAATGCCTTTTTTGTATTTATGCCTTTACACATCTAATTCTAAAAAATCTTTTAAAACTTGTCCCATATTTTCTAAATTTTAATAAATTGTAAATTTTCATCACTTAAAAATTGATTGCTATGCTATTAAAAAATAAACGAACTGCCTTACAGTTTTGTTTAGTTCTACTTTCTTTTCTAATTACTTCCGCTGTTATGGCTCAATCCCGAACAGTTTCCGGTAAGATATTTGGAGCCGATGGAAAACCTGTTGCAGGAGCGTCCATTATTGTAAATGGAACAACAACCGGTGCTCAAACTGATACAAGTGGAAATTTTGCTATTTCGGTTCCTGCCGGAAAGAACGCTTTAACTGTATCGTCAGTTGGCTTCGAAGCACAAAATCTTACAATTGGTGCCAGGAACTCGATTTCAGTTACCCTGAGAGCAGCTACCTCTAACCTAAATGAAGTTGTGGTAACAGGATATAGCGGCCAGCAACGAAAAAATATTGTAGGAGCTGTTTCTACGGTTAAAGGGGAGCAACTCGCAGCCGTACCTTCAGGTAATGCTGAACAACAATTCCAGGGAAGAATACCTGGGGTTACTGTTATTACTTCAGGGCAACCTGGTGCTGTAAGTCAGGTAAGAATAAGAGGGTTTGGATCATTTAGTGATAATGCCCCATTGTATGTAGTAGATGGTATCCCTACTACTAATATTGATTTTCTTAATCCCAATGATATAGAATCTACCACTGTATTGAAAGATGCTTCTTCGGCTTCTATTTATGGCGCAAGAGCAGCTGCCGGAGTAATCATTATGACAACTAAAAAAGGGAAACCGGGTAAACTAAGAGTTACTTACGATGTTTCTTACGGATCCACTTTTCCCGGAAAAGGCCTTGATCTTCTTACTCCCCAGGAGCAGGCAGATATGACTTGGGTGGCATTAAGAGCAGCAGGCCAGATAGATACTCTGACTGGTAATCCTACTCATCCACAGTATGGCTCCGGTGTTAACGCCGTGTTACCTGACTACCTTAAAGTAGGTAGTGAAGCTGGTTTATCCGGCTTATCACCTGCCGATCCAAGATTAGACCCTGCAAAATTTAATACAGATTTTGATAAAGGACCTGTTTACCAGGTAATAAAGGCGAATAAGCAGGGTACAGATTGGTATAAGGCCTTAACCAGCCAGGGTTACGTGCAAAATCATACTTTAGGCTTTAGCGGAGGTACAGATAATGCCAGGTATTATGCTGGTATAAGTGTTTACGATGAAAAAGGAGTTGTAATAAACACAAAACTGAAAAGATACAGTCTTCGGCTAAATAATGAATTTAAAATTAAAAATATTGTAAGAGTTGGAAGTAATTTTCAATACACTTATCGTGATAATCCTAATCTCGGTCAAAGCCCGGCTAACGAAAATGATATTATGTTCGCTCTTACCATTAATCCATTAATTCCCGTATACGATGAAGGGGGCGGATATGCCGGTACTACTGCCAGAGGATTTAATAACTCTACCCAACCTGTAGCCCACCGGATAAGAACAGAACAAAACAGAGGATTTGGGGGAACTATATTTGGTAATATATTCGCTGAAGTAGATATTCTGCCTAAGTTAACAGCACGTACAAGCTTTGGTGGCTATATCTCTCAATTTCAAAATAGATATCTTAACTACAGAACTTATGAGAATTCAGAAAATGTAGGCAGTTATACTTTTGGTGAGGGAGCAGGGTACGGACAAGGTTATACATGGACAAACACTTTACGTTATGAGAAGGAGTTTGGTAACCATAATATTCAGGCGCTTGCAGGCATTGAAGCAATTAAGGATGGTTTTTTCAGAGCGTTAAGCGGTAGTGGTTTAAATCCATTCAATACAGGTTTCAATTTTACGACATTAACCAATACTGATCCTAACGGCCGTGCTTTAAATAGTGGTGGCTCACCTTATAGAAAATTATTTTCCCAGTTTGGGCAGGTGAATTATAACTATGACAACAGGTATTTGTTTTCAGGTACTTTAAGAAGAGATGGTTCTTCTGTTTTTGGCGAAAACAACAAATACGGTATTTTCCCTGCACTTTCAGCAGGGTGGCGTATTAGCCAGGAAAATTTTATGAAATCCGTTGATTGGATTACAGAATTAAAAATAAGAGGAGGATGGGGAAAAATGGGTAATGAGCGTCCTGTTGGATCTGCCAATCGTTTTAATACATTTGGTGGCGATGCGGGCACTACCGGCTATGATATAAATGGAACACAAACTACTATTGTATCAGGAATAAGAACTACTGGTGTAGGTGATCCTACTGTAAAGTGGGAACAGAATACAACTATTAATGTTGGGTTTGATGGTACATTCTTTAAAAATAAATTAGATGTTATTGTAGATTTATATAAGCGTAACACATCAGGTTTACTTTTTAACCAGGCTTTACCAGCTTCATTAGGAACCGTAAACGCTCCTTTCGTTAATATTGGTTCTATGGAAAATAAAGGAGTTGATCTTATGCTTACTTACAGAGCGAGAAGCAGTAAGGCATTCAGATATGAAGCTGATTTCATTTTTACAACCTATAATAATAAAATCACAAAAATATCCGACATAACAGATTACTTTGACGTTGGCTTTTCAGGCAGAATCGGTGGAGGCATAGTTCGAAATGTTGTTGGTCAGCCTGTCTCTACTTTTTATGGGTATAAAGTAATAGGCCTTTTTCAAAATGATGCAGAGGCAGCTGCTTCTAAACAAGCTGGTGCGGGCCCGGGTCGTTTTAAATATGAAGATGTAAATGGTGACAAGGTAATTGATGATAAAGACCGTACTTATATTGGAAATCCCAATCCTAGTTTCACATACGGATTTAATACAAGGGTTTTTTATAAAAATTTTGATTTGGAAGCTTTATTTTATGGAGTAGCCGGTGCTAATGTATTAAACTTCACCAGGTGGTTTACTGATTTTTATCCATCATTTGCTGGTATTGGCAAATCAACGCGGGTCTTAGATGCGTGGACGCCAACTCACACCAATACTAATATTCCTCGCTTTGAAAACGTGTCAAATCCAAGCACTAATGCAGAGTTAAACTCTTATTATGTTGAGAATTCGGCCTATTTCAGATTAAGAAGTTTAAAAATTGGCTATAATCTTTCTTCCAATGTACTTCAAAAGATCGGATTGGACAGATTGCATTTCTTTGTACAGGGTACTAATTTATTTACTATTACAAAGTATACTGGTACCGATCCTGCAGTAAGTGGGGCTGATACTAATTTTGGAGTAGATGTAGGAAATTATCCTGTAAATAAGCAATTAATATTTGGTTTCAATGTGGGTCTATAATAAAATATTAAAATATTAAATCATTTTCAGTTAAATTGTCATTTATGAAAAATAGAACAGTACGGATTTTATCAATTTTTACAGTAGCCCTCTCTTTAGTAGTTGCTGCTTGTAAAAAGAGTTTCTTAAATCAGGAAACCGTCGGACTGCTTACCGAGGCAGAAGCTACAAATATTAAGGGGGCAAACCAATTTTTGATTGGCACCTATGCTCAATTGAAGGGCTTAGGTTGGGAAGGCGGTGTCAGCAATTGGGTGTATGGCAGTATAGTAGGTGGCGAGGCTAATAAAGGTTCCGATGCAGGTGACCAGAATTCTATTGTACCTATTCAGCAGTATGTGCCCACACCAACCAACGGATATTTTAATACTAAGTGGCGGGCATTATATGAAGGGGTTGCAAGAGCAAATACCACAATACGGATATTATCAAAGCTGACAGCTACTGATATAAGTGATGCCGACAAGAATCAAATGTTGGCAGAAGCCAGGTTTTTAAGAGGTTATTTCCACTTTGAGGCAAAGAAGATGTGGAATAAGGCTCCTTTCGTAGATGAGACCGTTGTAGGAGTAGCGGAAGCAAAAGTTGGAAATGCCGAAGATATCTGGCCTAAAATTATGGCAGACCTTGATTTCGCAAGTAACACTTTGGCTGAAAAACCCTCTGCAATAGGTCGTATTAACAAATGGGGTGCTATTGCAATGGACGCAAAAGCCCAACTATACCAGGGAAAATATGCTGAAGCAAAAACCCTTTTTACCGATGTGATTAATAATGGTAAAAATTCATCTGGGGTTAAATATAATCTCGCTCCATCTTTTGAGGATAATTTTAAAGCAAGCAGAGAGAATGCTGCTGAAGTAAGAGCTGAATCTGTTTTTGCTTTTGAGGCTTCTGTCAATGATGGATCTCTTGGCAATAATGCTAATTTCGATCAGGTTTTAAATTTTCCTTATGCTAGTAGTGGTGCCCCCGGGGGTTGTTGCGGTTTCTTTCAGCCTACTTTTGATTTTGTAAATTCATTCAGAACAGATGCAACTGGTCTTCCTTTATTAGATCGCTCTTACAATCTGCCCGCTAATGAGGTAAAAAGTGATATGAACATTAAATCAGATCAACCATTTACACCAGACCAAGGCAATCTTGATCCACGTTTAGACTGGACAGTTGGTCGCCGTGGTATTCCTTATTTGGATTGGGGTCTTCATCCTGGCAGAGACTGGATACGTGATCAGAATTTTGGTGGCCCTTATGCTCCTAAAAAAAATGCTTATTACAAAAGCGAAGCTGGCACATTATCCGATGCTACTAGCTGGGCTACCGGTTTAACTGCGACTAATTATAAGATTATGCGCTTTGCAGATGTTTTATTAATGGCGGCAGAAGCTGAAATTGAAGCAGGAAGTCTCGAAAAGGCAAGAGAATACATTAATCTTGTTCGTGCGAGAGCTGCAAATCCAGCTACTTTTGTACCAGATGCTAACGCACACTATGTTATTGGTCTTTATAACACACCTTTTGCAGACCAGGCTACAGCAAGAGCAGCCGTAAGGTTTGAAAGAAAATTAGAAATAGGAATGGAAGGTCACAGATTCTTTGACCTGGTACGTTGGGGAATTGCAGACCAGGAAATTAATGCAATCCTTGCAAATGAGAAGACAAAATTATCATCTTCAACTTATGGGAACGCTACTTTCGTAAAAGGAAAGAATGAGTATTTCCCTATTCCACAACCACAGATTGACTTGCAAACTACACGCGGCACATCGAATCTTATTCAAAATCCCGGCTACTAATTTAAGTAGAAATTGGAATAATTGATTATATTAAAGGCTGTCTCAAAGTGAGACAGCCTTTAACTTTTAAGAGTACCACAAAAAATAATTACAACCTTTGTTAATTTACTTTTAATAAATACGACAGGTTATAGACTAAACCTGTTTTACGTAATTTAGTCCCTTTTATCTTTTCTGAAATTAGCACCGAATGAGAGTTCAAAAAATTTGGATTTATAATGTCCTGTTACTTTGCCTGATGTATTTAACTTCCTGCGAGCACAGTCCTTTATTCCGGCTTATATCTTCTGAAGAATCCGGTATTACCTTTAATAACAAAATAACAGAAAACGATACCTTAAACCCAATAGATGTAACTAATATATACAATGGAGGCGGAGTAGGTGTAGGAGACTTTAATAATGATGGATTACAGGATATTTATTTTACAGGCAATGTTGTTTCAAATAAATTATACCTGAATAAAGGAAAATTTAAATTTCAGGATATAACAAAAGATGCCGGAGTTGATGGGGCAGGTAAATGGTGCAGAGGAGTTGCAGTTGTAGATATTAATAATGATGGATGGTTAGATATGTATGTATGTGTGTCCATGGAAAAAGATGCAAAAAAAAGAGAAAACCTGCTTTATATAAACCAGGGAGCAGGAAAGAATGGTGTACCCACCTTTATTGAAAAAGCTGCGGAATATGGATTAAATGATACTTCCCACACAACTATGGCAGCGTTTTTTGATTATGATAATGACGGTGATTTAGACGTATACCTCGTAGTAAATGAAATACTTGAAAATCCGGCAGTATTTCGGCCTGCCATTACAGATGGTTCGTATCCAAGCACGGGAAGATTATACCGCAACAACCGAAACGATAAATTAAAGCATCCGGTATTTACAAATGTAACTAAAGAAGCAGGATTAACTATTGAAGGATTTGGACATGGGGTAAACATTTGTGATATTAACAAGGATGGATGGAAAGATATTTTTGTTAGCAATGACTTCAATTCAAATGATCTTCTATACATTAATAATCATGATGGTACCTTTACTAATAAAGCCTCGGTTTATTTTAAACACACTTCTGCAAATGGAATGGGGCAGGATGTAATTGATATCAATAACGACGGCTTATCAGATGTTATTGAACTTGACATGAATCCTGAGGATAATTACAGGAAGAAAATGATGATGGGGCCCAATAGCTACCAGATGTACCAGAATTATGACTATTATGGCTACCAGTACCAATATGTAAGAAATACACTTCAGCTTAATCAGGGGCCAAGAGTAAATGGCAGTGATTCTATTGGCGATCCTGTTTTTAGTGATATTGGTTTTTTTTCAGGTATTGCAGAAACAGATTGGAGTTGGACACCCTTGGTAACTGATTTTGATAATGATGGCTTTCGTGATCTTATTGTCACTAACGGTTTTCCAGCCGATGTTACCGATCATGATTTTATAACCTTTCGAGCGCAGTCTTTATCTATTGCTACTAAAGAATTTACCTTAGAACAGATACCAAAAGTTAAACTTCACAACTATGCGTTTCGTAATAATGGTAATTTAACCTTTACTAACTCCACCAGTGATTGGGGATTGTCCGTTCCTACATTTTCTAATGGAGCAGCTTATGCAGATTTAGATAATGATGGAGACATGGATATGGTCGTAAATAATATTAATGATGAGGCTTCCGTTTATGAAAATTCTTTGAAGGATTCAAAGAATGACTCGTTCCGGGATTTAACAATAAAACTAACTGGCGACTCATTAAACCGAAATGGATTGGGAGCATGGATTGAATTGTATTACGGAGGAAAGCAACAAGTCTATGAGGTTACTCCTTATCGGGGTTATTTATCTTCCGTACAATTATATCCTCATTTTGGCTTAGGCAACGTTTCTGCCATCGATTCAATAGCAATCAAATGGCCTGATGGGAGGAAACAACTATTAAAGAATGTAGCTACCAACCAAACGATAACTGTAAACATAGCAAATGCAAATGAAAAGTATAGCTGGATACAACCCCGCTTAGCAGAAAAAACTTTATTTGAAGAAGTAACAGACTCCCTTGGTATAAATTATCAGCACGAGGAAAAAGATTTTATAGATTTCAATATTCAAAAACTGCTGCCCCATAAGTTTTCTGAATATGGACCTGCATTAGCTGCCGCCGACTTGAATGGGGATGGTTTGGAAGACATGGTCATAGGCGGATCTGTTTCACATGAAGCTACTTTATTGTTACAAGACAAAAAAGGATCCTTTATTCAGAAACCACTTTTAGCTGGTAAAACGACAAAAGCATCTGAGGATATGGGTATTGTATTGTTTGATGCGGACGGAGATGGGGATATAGATATGTATATAGCCAGCGGAGGATTTGAAAGTCAGCCAAATTCTGAAGCTTATCAGGACAGGTTATATCTAAATGATGGCAAAGCCAATTTTACTATCGACTCTGCTGCTTTACCCCAAAATTTTACCAGTAAATCCTGTGTGCGTGCCGCTGATTATGATAATGATGGCGATCTTGATTTGTTTATAGCCGGAAGGGTAGAGCCAAGAAATTATCCTAAGCCTGTTTCGAGTTTTATTTATCGTAATGATTCTAAAATGGGTGTTGTAAAATTTACCGATGTTACCTCTGTTGTTGCAAAGTCTTTAATTAATTGTGGCCTTGTTTGTGATGCTGTCTGGACCGACTTTGATAACGACGGATGGCAAGACCTTATATTGACAGGCGAATGGATGCCTGTTAAGTTTTTGAAAAACAATAAAGGATCATTTGATGACATAAGCCCGGAAACGGGTGTCGCAAATAAGGTAGGATGGTTTACCAGTCTTTTGCCAGGCGATTTCGATAATGACGGAGATATAGATTACATAGTTGGCAACCTCGGGCAAAACTCTTTTTACAGGGCAAGTGATAAATATCCCGTAAGAATTTATGCAAAAGATTTTAATAGTGATGGCAATTTTGATGCAGTTCCCACTTTATACCTTCCTGCATCTCAGGAAAACCCGGAGAAAAAAGAATATCCGGCGCCAGGCAGAGATGATATGGCGAGGCAAATGATAAACATGAAATCTAAATTTCAAAATTATAAATCTTATGCAACTGCCACTTTCCCTGAAATGTTTACTAAAGAAGAACTGCAGGGTGCCCTGAAGTTAGAGGCGAATTATTTTAGCAATAGTTTTATTAAGAATTTAGGTAATGGAAAATTTACAATACTTCCGTTGCCAACACCTGTTCAATTTTCATGTATTAACGGTATGGTGGCAGAAGATTTTGATGGGGATGGAAATTTAGATGTTGTTATTAACGGCAATGATTATGGTACTGAGGTTTCGGTGGGCAGATACGATGCCTGTAACGGACTCTTATTAAAAGGAAATGGCAATGGAAGCTTCACTCCCCAACCAATATTACAAAGTGGTGTATTCATACCGGGGAATGGTAAGGCTTTAATTAAATTAAGAAGTGCTAACGGAAATTGCTTATTGGCGGCAAGCCAGAATAAAGGTCCGCTAAAAGTTTTCGAACTTAAAAAAAATATTAAAACTATTCCGTTGCAGTCATCCGACATAAGTGTTTTAATAACCTATAAAAGTGGTAAAAAACAAAAACGGGAAGTTAATTATGGTTCTTCATTTCTCTCTCAATCAGGTCGCTTTTTAAATGTTGATGTTAACATGGTTTCGGTAGAGATAAAAGATTCAAAAGGTAAGGTTCGAAGTATAAGAATGTAATAATATTTTTCTCATCATAATGATTACTGTAAAGCGCTTCAATAGCTTAATCGTTTTGTTTTCTTTTACTAGTTTTATAAGTATTGCACTTTTTTTATCTTGTAAAAATTATCACAGAAACAGTAAATATCCCAATGTTTCCTTATCAAGCATAGCAGCAGGTGAAAAGTTGTCCACAAAATATTGTCAGTCTTGTCATGCTTTACCAGATCCATCTTTACTTGATACAGAAAGTTGGGAGAAAGGCGTATTGCCAAATATGGGACCACGGCTTGGTATCTTTGAATTTGGTTTTGAAGTTTATCCTTCTTTAAAAAATGACCGGAATCTTGATGCAAGTTTCTATCCCACACAACCCTTACTAACTCCTAAGCAGTGGCAAGATATCCTGGATTATTACGTAGCCACTTCACCTGATAGTTTGCCAAATCAAAACAGAGAACAACAAATTCGCAATAATCTATCACTTTTTAGTGTCCTGGTACCTTCGTTTAGTTACTACAATCCTACTACCTCTTTCGTAAAAATTATTTCGAATGATACTTTACATCCCGTGCTTATAAGTGATGTTTTAAAACAAAAGATGTATTTCTTCAAGAGCAACTTACAGCTTGCTGACTCCATACCTGTTTCCGGGCCTGTTGTTGATGTTGATGTGACGGGCAAACAAATGCTTGCATGCAATGCAGGAATTTTAAATCCTAATAATGGCAAGTCTGGAAAAGGTCAATTTATAAATATTAATAATATTCAAACTCAGCAGGATGAAAATCTATTATTCGACAGTCTGCAGAGACCAGTTCAGATAACTTCGGCTGATTTAAATAATGATGGGAAGAACGATTATATAATATGCGAATTCGGATACCTTACAGGAGCGTTGATCTGGATGGAAAATGCGGGAAATAACAAATTTACAAAACATGTTTTAAGGCCTTGGCCAGGAGCAATTAAGGCTTATGTTGCCGATTATAATAAAGACGGCCTTTTAGACATATGGGTATTGTTTGCCCAGGGTGAAGAAGGAATCTTTTTGTACACAAATAAGGGCAATGGTAATTTTGAGCAGGAAGAGGTGCTTCGTTTTCCTCCTTCTAACGGGTCATCCTATTTTGAATTTGCAGATTTTAATAATGATGGTTATCCTGACATTGTTTATACCTGCGGAGATAATGCAGACTATTCGCCTGTGTTAAAACCTTATCACGGGGTATATATTTTTATGAATGATAAGGCTAACCATTTTACACAAAAGTCTTTCTTTCCTATAAATGGTTGTTACAAAGCAATAGCTCGTGACTTTGATAACGATGGAGACCTTGATATTGCAACAATTTCTTTTTTTGCCGATTATGCCCGGCAACCTGAAGAAGGATTTGTTTATTTGGAAAATCAGGGAAATTATAAGTTTCGCCCTTTTTCTATACCTGAAACACAAGCAGGACGTTGGCTTACTATGGATGCAGGAGATGTAAATGGTGATGGAAAAATTGACTTAGTGCTGGGTAATTTTTCTATGGGAACGGGTATAAAAAAGCCAAAAAAAGATTGGAAACATGGACCGGCGTTTATGATATTACAAAACATGGGAAAGAACCATTGATATTTTCGTTGAAAGTTAGGCCTGCTACAAAGATGTAAGAAAATGAACTCATCGAAGACGTGTTGCCGCCGCTCCTCGTTGTTATAAAAATTCATTTTTTAACAGTTATACGCTAAGTTTTACACTTTTAAATCATCAACCTAAAGAGATTTGATTATGGTTGGGATTAGTTAAAATATTTGCATCTCAACTGTTTTTTCTATTTAAATTACAGTAAAATATGTTTCAAATTATTCTTACCCTATAAATTTCAACATGATTTAAGTGCCTTAATTTTTCCTTTTACAATTTGGATTAATTTTACTTCTGCACGAGAAATATTGTTATCAAAAGGTGATAAGTTTATAGGAAAGGATTTTTTAAAGTCTGTTACGTTTATGAAGTTTGTAAATATTCTTACTTTTTTTATCATAGGTTTTCATTCTTCTATAAATGCTCAGTTGTGCACTGGCAGTTTGGGAGACCCCGCTGTAAACATTACTTTTGGCTCTGGTTCCGGTTCCGGACCTGCACTTTCCCGAAGCCAGACATCCTATGATTACTCCGGAAGCGCTTGCCCAAAACCAGGGGAATATAGTTTGTTAAATCTCACCTTTAGTTGTTTTGAAAATAGCTGGCATACTTTGTCAGGCGACCATACTCCCGGCGATGCCGGCGGTTATTATATGCTTGTTAATTTGGAAGCCACTGATGGAAATCTTGTTGTTTATCCGATTACTGGTTTATGTCCGAATACGACCTATGAATTTGCTGCATAGGTCAAAAATGCCTTACGCCCAACTGCCTGTAATAGTGCTGGTGTTGACGCTAATATACAGCTTACGATAGAAAATACAGCCGGCAGTATACTTGCTTCTTACAAGAGCGGAGGAATTTCAGAAGAAGAAAGTCCTGAATGGAAACAATATGGAATGCTTTTTACAACCTCATCAATTGAAACTGACCTTGTTTTGCGAATTGCCAATATAGCCCCTTCGGGTTGCGGAAATGTAATAGCTATAGATGATATAACAGTACGCCCATGCGGTCCAAAAGTTGATGCAATAGTAGCTTCGAATGGATTAAACAATGTTGAGGTTTGTGAAGGTAGGGAGGCTTCTTTTCTTCTTGCCTCTGATTACGGAGCAGAATTTAGTGATCCTTTGTTTCAGTGGCAAATTGAGGCAGAAGGTAGCGGATGGACTGATATTCCGGGGGCAAATTCAAGAAGTTACCTTACTCAATCCACAGGTGCCGGCATATACTTGTACAGGATGATCATTGCAGACGCTGCCAGGTTTTCTTCTCCGCAGTGCCGTATTTTCTCCAATGAAGTTACAGTCAACATTCAGCGGGCACCTTTTGTACAAGCGACTAATTATGTTTATGGATGTCTGGGCGGAGACGTTAGTTTGATGGCGGGAGGAGCAAACAAGTATTTTTGGACAGGTCCCAACGGTTATACTTCCAATTTGCAAAGCCCGGTATTACCAAAGGTTCAGTATTCAGACTCAGGAATGTATAAGGTCACAGGCACTACTAATTTAGGCTGCGACAGATCCGACTCAACTATACTTAAGGTTTACCCCAATGCTACGGCTACAAGCAGTAATGGCACCTTTATTTGCGAAGGAACATCCACCACTCTTGTAGCCGGTGGCGGTTTGCGTTATCAGTGGGAACCTTCAGCTGGTTTATCCAGTGATACTGTTGCTGCTCCCGCGGCCAGCCCAATAGAAAATACTACATATCGGGTGAAGGTCACGAATAAATTTGGTTGTTCAGATACGGCCCATACAGAAGTAAATGTGTGGAAAAAACCACAGGCAGATGCAGGGCCCGACTTAACAACAAGGTTGGGAATGCCTGTTTCTTTGAGGGGTACAGCTAATGGATCAGATGTTTCCTGGTTTTGGACACCTGCTACTGACCTTTCTGCTCCCCTTCAGCTTAATTCGCTTGTAAACCCGCCACGAACGACTGCTTACACTTTGCATGTAACTTCTGCCCATGGCTGTGCCAGCAGTACTGATGATGTATTAGTGAAAGTATTCGAAAAAATAGTTATTCCCAGTGCCTTTTCACCTAATGGAGATGGTATAAATGACACCTGGCTTATCGAACCATTATATTTGTTTAATAAAGCCATAATTGAAGTTTACAACCGTTACGGCCAGGTAGTTTACCACGGCAGGGGTTATAGCACTCCCTGGAATGGCACAAACAACGGTAAGCCTATACCTGTTGGTACCTATTATTATATTATAGATTTAAGGGTTAATAAAGAGCCAAAGTTTACTGGATCGGTAACAATTTTGAGGTAGGCTAAAAAGTTCTTCGAAGCTTCAAAAACTGGTTGAAAGGATTAGAATTTACCAGCGTTGTTTTTCTCGTAAACTTTTATAGTGTTAAAAAAAGCAGTAAAGTGTTTTTTTATTTTCAGTTAGAGTACATTTAAAGAATGAGTGCTAATATAAAACTTAGATATTATACGTGGGAAATGATTTTATATTCATTTTGTATTTTTTTATTTTCAGCTTGTTCACATGTACACAAAGCTGATCCTAAACTTTTAACTGACACCAACCTGCTTCATAGAAATATTAAGCAGATAACAGAGGTAATTGTACATGACGTGTTTTCTCCACCGGTTGCAAGCCGGATTTATGCCTATACTAACCTCGCTTCGTATGAGGCTATCCGTTTTGCACGGCCGGGTTATGTTTCTATTGCAGCTCAGTTGAATGGTTTCGAACAATTACCTGAACCGGAGAAAGGTAAGACTTACAATTATTTACTTGCAGCTACCAAAGCTGCTTTTACAGTAGCCGAAAAAATCACGTTTTCTGCCGATACTTTAGCGGGTTACCAGGCCAAAGTATATGACGATTTTAAATCATTATTAGACGAACAGACTTATAACCGTTCTATATCTTTTGGAGAAGAAATAGGTAAAAAAATATTGCAAAGAACGACAACAGATAATTATAAGCAAACAAGAGGAATGGAAAAATTTTTAGGCAGTGATGAGCCGGGAAAATGGCGTCCGACACCTCCTGATTATTCCGACGCTGCTGAGCCCTATTGGGCAATGATCAAGCCGCTTAAACTTGATTCCGCAACACAATTTCATTGCGGCCCTCCTTATCCCTACAGTGTAGATACGACCAGTAATTTTTATCAACAGGTGAAGGAGGTATATACTATCGGGCAGAATTTAACGGATTCTCAAAAAACTATTGCCCGGTACTGGGACGATAATCCTTTTGTGACCGAACATTCGGGACATTTGATGTATGGCAATAAAAAGATTACTCCTGTAGGTCATTGGATGGGTATTACAGGTATCGCATGTAAGCTAAAAAATTTAAACGAAGTTGAAACTGCCCAGACGTATTTAGTTACCTCTCTGGCCATTTTTGATGGCTTTATTTCTTGTTGGAAAGTGAAATACGAGACACAGGTAGTGCGCCCGATAACAGTGATAAATGAGCAGATTGACCGGGGCTGGCAACCATTTTTGCAAACACCCCCTTTTCCGGAACACGTCAGCGCCCATAGTGTGATATCAGCAGCGGCAGCCACTGTACTATCTAAAAGATTTGGACAAGGTTTTTCTTTTCGTGACACCAGCGAAATGGAATATATTGGAATGCAGCGTTCTTTCCCTTCTTTTATGCAAGCATCTTTAGAAGCATCTGTTAGCAGAGTATACGGCGGCATTCATTACCTTCACAGTGTAAACGAGGGGGTAACTTTTGGCAAAAAAATAGGAGACTACTACAACAGCAGCATTGTGCTGACAAAGTAATGTGCCGAAAATATGGCTGTAAGAGATTAACCGGCAAAAACTGAATTTTAACCAGGAATTGATTGAATAATAAGAGCGAAAGCCGTTTTTAAAATATGTCTGTAGAAAGTATTGTATCAGATTGGAAGGCGGGAACTTTTAAACCCATCTATTGGCTGGAAGGAGAGGAACCATACTTTATTGATAAAATAATAGATTATGCCGAACATCACATTTTAAATGAAAATGAAGCAGCATTTAACCTTACTGTGTTTTATGGTCGTGACGCAGACTGGACTGCAGTCGTAAATGCCAGCAGACGCTACCCAATGTTTGCAGAAAGGCAGGTTGTGTTGCTGAAAGAAGCTCAGCACATGAAGGATATTGAGAAGCTGGAAGGCTATATAAATAAACCTTTGTCGTCGACTGTATTTGTAGTGGCTTACAAAGACAAAAAGGTAGACGGACGAACAAACCTTGCAAAGTTTTTAAAGAAAAACGCGGAGGTTTTTTCTTCGAAAAAGATTTACGAAAGCCAGTTGCCTGATTGGATAAAAAGCATGGTTCTTGCAAAAGGCATCCAAATCACTCCCCAGGCGTTACAACTTTTAGAGGAAAATATAGGAAATGATTTGAGCAGACTGGAAAATGAAGTAGAAAAAGTTGCGATAAACCTTGGCACTACTAAAACAATTGATGAAAGTGCCATAGAAAAGTATGTAGGCATCAGCAAAGAGTTTAATGCTTTTGAATTGCAGACTGCAATTGCTAAGAAAGATTTGGCGAAGGCGATACGGATTATTCAATACTTCAATGCCAATCCCAAAGTAGCGCCTATACAATTGATACTGCCTGCTGTTTATTCATATTTCAGTAAAATATATTCCATCTTTGGAATAAACGACAAAAGTGAAAATGGAGTGAAAACATTATTCAGCAATAATTTTTATGCGGCGAAAGACGGACTTGCTGCCGCAAAAACTTATGGAATACAAGGCGTTGAAAAAATTTTATTGCTTTTGCATGAGTACAATTTAAGAAGCATAGGCATAAACGACACCGGTACCAGCGATGCAAACCTGATGAAAGAAATGGTAGTGAAGATGGTGAGTTAATGGGTCATTAAGGCAATAGGTCATCGGTGGTAAGTTATTGGGTCACTAGGTCGATAAGTCACTGGGGTAGCGTCCTGTTGTCTTGGTCTGTTTTCAACTGCAGTTCAGCGTTTACTTTATCTTTTGCCAATTGCTCTTTTAATTGATCAAGCCCCTCAAATTTTACTTCTCCCCGAAGGTAAGCATAAAGGTAAACGCGCAAATACTGTCCATAAATGTCATGGTTAAAATCAAAAATATTTATCTCTATGGTTCGTTTGTTTCCGTTTACTGTAGGACGCATGCCTATATTCATCATTCCTTTTAGTAAACTTTTGTTTTGCCCTATTGTTAATGTAACTGCGTAAACACCATTTCCCGGCACTAATTTTTCTTCATCTTCTATTACAAGATTGGCAGTAGGATAACCGATAGTGCGGCCTAATTTATTTCCTTCAACCACTTTTCCTTCAAAAAAATATTTGTATCCCAAATAGGTATTAGCATTCTCTATATCATTTTTTAGTAAGGCTTCCCGGATTTTAGTAGAACTGATAGTTACATGATTTGAAACATGTTCCGGTATCTCCTTTACCTTGTAATTAAATTTTTCACCCATTTTTTCCAGCAAATGATAATCTCCCAAACGGTTTTTTCCAAACTTGTGGTCGTAACCGATAATAATAGTATGCGGATGAAATTTCTTTACTAAAAAGTTTTCAATGTATTCTTCAGCAGTTTGATTAGCAAAATCATCATCAAAAGCAACTACTACTAAATGATCAACGCCTTTTTCATTTAATAATTCAATTTTCTCTTCTAAGGTATTTAGAATTTTTACATCAGATTTTCCATGCGTTACAATTTTTCTTGGATGCGGATAGAAAGTAATAATAACTGTTTCTCCGCCTATTTCAGCAGCCTCTTTTTTCAGCAGTTTTATAATTTGCTGATGTCCCAGGTGCACGCCGTCAAAAGTTCCAATAGTGATAACTGCCTTTTTAAAATCCGGTAAATGCTGTAAGTCTCTATGAACCTGTATCATAATAAATGCAACAAAGCTAAGAGATTAAATGCTTAAATTGACGACATACCATAGAGTGGAGATGACTATTACCGACGAAAAAAAACGAACCTTTATTTTTAATTTTACACTTTTTTTCAATGCTTCACTTTCACCGCTTATATTGCTTATACACTCTGCCACGGGTTTATTTTTATTTTATTTGCTTTTTACCATCGCCGGGCCACTATCCTTTCTGTTTTACTTAAAAGCCGTTTTACATCTTTTCGCGTATCGAAAAAAGTGGTGGCAGTAAATGACAAGAAAAACTATTTAATGAAAGTTTTGAACCAGCCGTTTCAGTAACAACCAGAAAGCTGAATGGAAAAGTTGAGATAGTCGTTAAAGCCAATGGTAATGGCATTAAACTATTATTTCAAGGAGGATCTTATAAATAAATAATAAGCCGAAGTGACCGTTTCATGTCGTAGTTAATATTAAAATAATGAATACTGTTTTGCTGGTTTATGCCATTGCAAATTTCAGCAAGTCTCTCAAAGCTACTAATAAGCCTCTTTCTTGCTTATGCACAGGATTTCTAATGAATTCTTCCCCAACACTCCATTGCCCGTTTAAAACAACGAGGGTAACGCCAATATGAGACTTGTTCCAATTTCCCAATAATTTACCAACAGGTATATCAAGAGGTTGATTCATATTATACACTCTAAGTACGCCATCTTTGTTTAACCGCTTGTTGTCGCCATGCTGAATAGTGTAAGTAAGTTTTTCTTTTAAGCTTTTATTCTTTTCATAAGAATGAAAAATATACCTTACGATAGCTTTTTCTTTTTTTAGACCTGCTTTACCCGCACTGCCATTTGTGTTGGATTTATATTCGCTTTTTCTAAAACCGCCTTTAATGTAAATGCCTGTTTCAGCGGCAAAATTTTCAGAAAGAATAGAAGTAGTATTCATTATATTATTTATTACTTCCTCTCTTTCCCATAATAATGCCAAAATATAACTTGTTGATTATCATAAGAACTTTTTTTATTTATACACAAATTTTTCCAGAAAAAGGAAGAAATAATTCATTTTGGAAAAACTCTTCAACAGGGATAGAAAATAATCGCCTGTTTCAAGCTTTTTTGCTATAGGCTAAACTAAAAATTTAGAGGTCGAATGGCAATTGGGTATTGAAATCAACAACTATTAATTCAGAAGATATTCTTTTTTAAAAAATTTACTATTACAAACTTAATATTTTATAAATTATAGATTATAGGATTAAAGGCATTGACTGAAAGTAATTTTAGCTTGCTGCGAACAGCATTAAAAATTGTAAACTTAAAGTTTATTGAAACTATTCAAGAATAAAATTCTGATTGTGTCACCTCAAGATTTCCATGAATAAATTCTGCACCTCCTTCCGCGAATTGTTAACTGCGAACCTTCAATTGTGTTCTTTGTCAGGCTCAAATAAGGATTAACGCTATAAAAATTTCCTTTTTATGTCTTTCACATAAATACATTCATTTAAATTATAATTGCGCTTGCCTGGAAAAACGTGAAGGCTTGGTTTTTGTAAAAATGTACGAAACCGTTTTATATTTCCAAGGAGAGTTTGTGATGAAGCTTGAAGACGCACAATGATATGCCGACGAACGAAATGCGACGCAACTATGATGCTATGAAAAATGAATGCCGGCATCAAAAAAAGGAATAAATTTCAATAACTTACTAAGTATATTAAATAAATAAAAAACTACTAAAATGGAATTAAGAAAATTAGGAAGGTCAGATGTAATGGTTACTCCGATGGCCTTTGGTGCATGGGCTATCGGCGGTTGGATGTGGGGAGGCGCTGAAGAAAAAGCAGCTATAAAAGCTATAAACGCAGCCTACCATTCGGGTATTACTACCATAGATACTGCGCCTGTTTATGGTTTTGGTAAAAGTGAAGAACTGGTCGGAAGGGCTATGGCAGGAATCGCGCGTGATAGTTACCAAATTCTTACGAAATTTGGTATGAACTGGCAAACCGGAGAAGGTGAATATTTTTTTGATTCTGCAGATAATGACGGCAAACCTTTCAAGATGTATAAATGGGCATCAAAGAAAAAAGTAATGCAGGAATGCGAAGACAGTTTGCGGCGCCTTAGAACTGATTATATTGATCTTTACCAAATTCACTGGCCAGATGCGACAACACCTATAAGTGAGACATTTGAAGCTGTACAGCAATTAATTGACCAGGGTAAAGTAAGAGCGGCAGGTGTTTGCAATTATAATGTACAACAGGTAGACGAAGCGCTGGAAACTCTTGAGATAGCTTCGAACCAGGTACCTTATTCTATGATCAACAGGGATGTAGAAATGAATGCAGTTGAACAGGCTATTGAAAAAAATTTAGGTATAATTGCTTACAGTCCTTTGCAAAGAGGATTACTGACGGGAAAGATTAAACCAGGCCAGGAGTTTGGCAAAGGCGATACAAGAGAGGGTAATCGTTTTTATACTGATGAAAACATTAAAAGGACAAACGAACTGCTAAGAAAAATTTCTCCTATCGCCGAAAAGTATGATGCAACACTTGCCCAGGTGGTTATAAAATGGACCATTCATCGCCCTGGTATCACCTGTGTGCTGGTAGGTGCAAGAGATGAAGACCAGGTAAATGACAATGCACAATGCCTTAGCATCAGCCTGACAGAGGAGGAATTAGAAGAGATAACAAATGCTGCGGAGGAGTTTAGTTTAGCAGAAGAACAGGTGTCGTAAAGAATAAGTATTTAAACAAATAACGGTGTTTGACGAGTATTCATTTGCTTTGTTTTAGCGACTTTGCCGGTGTTTGTGAAAAATTTGTAAATACTGCCATTTAAGCTTCTTTCTATTGTTTTGCTGTGCAATAGCTCAACGAATAATTCTTCCATCACCACCAACTTCTACTTCATTCTTATAGCTACCACAGGATTCATTTTAGCGGCAATGGAGGCCGGAATAATACCGGCAAGAACACCTACGATGAGGCAAATGGAAATGGCAAGGGTAAGCGTATGCATAGAAATATGTATAGGGAAAGGCATCACAGCACTTAAAATTTTGGTAAGTGCAAAAACAAGTACCAAACCTATTATTCCGCCAAGCAGGCATAAAAAGGCGCTTTCTAATAAAAACTCTGTAAGTATTGTGGAGCTTTTTGCGCCAATAGCTTTTTTTAAACCAATTTGGCTCGTTCTTTCTCTTACGGTTACAAACATAATGTTTGCCACACCGAAAGTGCCTACGATCAGAGATAATCCTGCTATTGCCCAACCTCCCAGGTTAACAGAGCCGAAAATAGTGCTTGTCTGTTGGCTAAACACATTAATATCGTTTAAAGCAAAATCGTCTTGCTGCATTGGTTTTAGCCGATGAAGAGAACGCATAATACCTCTCAGTTCATCAAGCAATCCGGTTGATGAGATATTTTCTTTTCCCTTCACCAATATACTGGGGCTGCTTTGTTCAACAGTATATATTGCGGCCATAGTATTATAAGACAGCATAACTGACTCATCAAACTGCCAGGCGCTTACAAGGCTTGTGCCCTGTTTTTTTATAACACCTGCCACTCTAAAGTTTTTACCTTGCAATTTTACCTGCTGGCCAACCGCTCTTTCAGGGCTTCCAAAAAGGTTTTCAGCATTTATGTATCCTAAAACCACTATAGGCGCTCCCTGCTTAAATTCTGATTCTGTTATATATCTGCCGTATTGAATATTTATGGTAATAATTCTATTAAAATCTTCCGTTACGCCATAGCAGCTAATATTATCAAGAATATTATCATTATATTCGAGGTTGCCGTTTCCCCTGATCGCATAGCTAACTGCGGAAGCTAAGGAAGACCTTTCTTTTATTGCCTCCATCTCCCTATACTTGGGATAGGGTCTTTTCACAAACTTCCACCACGGGTAGTCGGGGCCGCCGCCATAGTCCCATTTATCAATATAAATAGTATTGGTGCCAAGACCTTTTATATCATTTTGTACTTTGGCCTCCAGGCTTTCTACAGTTGCTAAAACACCTATAATGCAAAAGATACCGATGGTGATGCCAAACAGCGATAAAAAGGTGCGCAGCTTATTATTCCGCAATTCCTGCAAAGCCATTTTAAAGCTGTTCCAGACAATATAAAGTATTGTAAGCATTGTTTAAATCAAGTTGTGAGATACCAGTTGCAAGTTGCAAGTTACCTGTAACTTGTAACTTGTAACTTGCAACCTGTCACTTTGTCCTGTAACCTGCAACCTGCAACCTGTAATCGGCAACCTGCAACTTGTAACCTGTAACCATTTTCACATATAACCCAATATCTTCAACATACTTTGTGCGCTCTGCTCTTTTGCATACACCCAATCTTTCAGCTTGCCATCTTTGTCATAGCCAACAATAATATGTTTCGGGCTTGGGATAAGACAGTGTTTAATACCTCCGTACCCGCTTATCTGGTCCTGGTAAGCGCCGGTATGGAAAAAGCCGACATACAGGGGTTCTTCACCGGCTAATTTTGGAAGAAACACTTCATTGATATGCTCTTCACTGTCGTAGTAATCGTGGCTGTCGCACGTTATTCCGCCAAGCACCACGCGGTGATATTCTTCATCCCATTTATTAATAGGCAGCATCAGAAATTTCTCGCCAATGCCCCAGGTATCGGGCAAAGTAGTAATAAAAGAAGAGTCGATCATATACCAGTTTTCACGGTCATTCTGCACTTTCTGCCCTAATACACTGTAAATGTGAGCCATACTTTCGCCGACAGTATAACTTCCAAACTCCGTAAAGATATTTGGCATTTGCACCTTTGCCTTTTTGCATGCCTTTTTAATATTACCAACAATTTCATTTATCATAAACTGGTAATCGTATTCAAACCCGAGAGAATGTTTTATAGGAAAACCGCCTCCGATATTTATGCTGTCCAGTTCCGGACAAATCTTCTTTAGCTGGCAATACAGGTTAATAACCTTGTTCAGCTCACTCCAGTAATAAATGTCATCTTTAATGCCTTTATTTAAGAAAATATGCAGCATTTTGAGCGTAAATTTATCTTCATATCCTTCTATATTGTCCACATAAAACTCAAGAATATCTTTTGGTCTTATACCAAGCCGCGACGTATAGAAAGGAAACGAAGGTTCTTCCTCGGCAGCTACGCGGATACCAAGTTTAAAAGGAACCTTAACAGACTTACGATAAGCGTCTAACTCTTCTGCGTTATCAAGAACGGGAAATACATTTTTAAAACCGGTATTCAACAAGTTGGCAATACGCTTCGTATAGTTTTTCTGTTTATACCCGTTGCAGATAATATAGGTTTCTTTTGTTAATTTTTTTCGCTGATACAATTTCTTAATAATTTCAATATCGTAGGCATAAGATGTTTCGAGATGAATGTTATGTTTTAAAGCTTCTTCAACCACAAAAGAAAAATGTGAGCTTTTGGTGCAGTAGCAATAATTGTAAACGCCCTCATACTTATGTTTTTTAAAGGCGTTCGCAAACATCTGTTTCGCCTTGTTTATCTGCATTCCTATTTTTGGTAAATACGTGAGCTTCAAAGGAGTTCCGTACTTGTCTATCAGGGCTTTCAGATCAAGGTTGTTGTATTGTAAATAATCGTTTTCCAAATGAAATCCTTCCTGTGGAAAGTGGAAGGTTTGCTTCACCAAATCGGCGTAAGTATTATTCATTGATGTGAGTCAGTTCTTCTTTTAATGAAAATAAACAAATAAGTATCAAAATTAATAGATTGATACATAATAAAAACTAAAAAACCGGGAGCAATATTGCTTCCGGTTAATATTTTTTGAGAAAGAAGAAGTTCTTTTATTTTACCGATGCTACCAAAGCCTTGAAAGAAGCCGGTTCATTCATTGCTAAGTCAGCTAAAACCTTGCGGTTGATGTCGATACCTTTTGCAGCTATTGCATGAATAAATTCGCTGTAAGTAATACCTTCTTCTCTTACTGCTGCATTTATACGTGCTATCCACAAAGTTCGGTATTCACGCTTTTTAAGCTTACGGCCTACATAGCTGTAGGTCATACCTTTTTCAACTATATTTTTGGCTACCGTATATACGTTTTTGCGCTTGCCGTAATATCCTTTAGCCTGGTCAAGTATTTTTTTTCTTCTGGCTCTTGATGCTACCGCATTTTTTGAACGTGGCATATTTTATAATTTTTAGAAGTCCGAGGTCTGTGTAAGAAGCCGGAACAGGTTTTTTTAAATGGAATTTGTACTTTCTCAAAGTCCCCTAAGGGATGCAGAGTTATTATTTCAGCCCTAATAATCGTTTTACAAAATGCGTATTGGCTTGCGAAACCATGCCTTTTTTGCGAAGGCTACGCTTACGTTTTGTTGATTTTTTAGTTAAAATGTGGCGTTTAAAAGCCTTTTGGAAAGTAATTTCTCCTGTACCGGTAAGCCTGAACCTTTTTTTTGCGCTTGAGTTTGTTTTTACCTTTGGCATTAAATAATCTTATTAGATTACACCCTGCTGGCGTTTCGCACGGGCGAAAACTTATGGAGCCTTGTGGGTAATGTCTGCTTAATAATATTTTATTAAGCGGCTGCAAAGGTAAAGGAAAACACTATTTAAATAAACATTTAACGGATGTTTTTCAAAAAACCGGGGAAGAAGAACAAGCAATGAACAATAAGCAATGTACAATGAACAACAAAGAACAAAGAACCACAACTAACAAAAAACTCAACAACTCACAACTCAACAACTCAACAACTCACAACTCAACAACTCAACAACTCAACAACTCACAACTCAACAACTCAACAACTCACAACTCAACAACTCAACAACTCACAACTCAACAACTCACAACTCAACAACTCAACAACTCAACAACTCAACAACCCAACAACCCAACATGCCTATAATAGCCCCTTCTTTATTAGCTGCTGATTTTTTACATCTGCAAAACGAATGTGATATGCTCAATGAGAGTGAAGCAGAATGGTTTCACCTCGACGTAATGGATGGCAGGTTTGTTCCTAACATCAGCTTTGGACTGCCGGTAATACAACAAATAAGAAAAGCAACAAAAAAGGTTTGTGATGTGCACCTGATGATTGTAGAGCCTGAAAAATATGCTGAAGCTTTCAGAAATGCAGGCGCAGACAGATTGTCTGTACATATAGAAATATGCAGTCATCTGCACAGAAATATCGAGCAAATAAAAAGCCTCGGCATGAAAGCCGGTGTGGCGATAAATCCGCATACTCCGGTGAGTTTATTAGCTGATATTATTTACGATATTGATACTGTTTTGATGATGACTGTAGACCCGGGCTTCGGCGGCCAGGAGTTTATTCCTCATTCCTATGAAAAAATAAGGCAGGTGAGAAAAATGATAAATGAAAAAAATTTACAGGTCCACGTTGCAATCGACGGAGGAGTTACGCTTGAGAATGCACCGTCAATAATTGCGGCAGGTGCAGATGTATTGATAGCGGGAAGTACTATTTTTAAGTCTAAAGACCCGATTGCAACTATTGCCCGGTTGAAAGCCATAGGCTAATATGATTAGGTGAAGCAAGTTCCTAAAGACCCAAATTGCAGCGAAGCCCGCTGTTCTGCGTCCTTCTCAGTACAAAATAACCGTTAAATAAACGCCGCTGAAAGCTACAGCCAAAATGCAGTCACATTGGTATTCCTGCTGAAGGTCTATCACTGTCGCTACTGTCAGATGTTGTTTTTTTCGTGCAAATATTATCCTCACCTTGCACTGTAACTCATTTCCTGCCGGATGGCTCATTGCCCTATCTTTGCTTTATGGATGAAAAAAAATCAGTAGCATTTCATACATTAGGTTGCAAACTTAACTATTCTGAAACTTCTACTCTTTCCCGGCTGTTGGAAAATGAAGGTTTCGAAAAGAAAGACTTTGACGGCAAAGCAGATATTTATGTCATAAATACCTGTTCTGTTACTGACAATGCAGATAAAGAATGCAGGCACCTTGTTCGACGTATTCAACGAAAAGCTCCGGAAAGCCTGGTAGTAATAACAGGTTGTTATGCCCAGCTAAAACCGGAAGAAATAGCTGCCATAGAAGGTGTTGACCTTGTGCTTGGAGCGGCAGAAAAATTTAATATCGCTTATCACCTCAAAGACCTGACTAAAAACGACAGCGCCAAAATCTGCAGTTGTGATATCTCGGCGGTTACAGGTTTCAATGCCTCTTTTAGCCTGAACGATCGCACACGTACTTTTTTAAAAGTACAGGACGGCTGCGATTACAATTGTTCATTCTGCACCATTCCGATGGCAAGGGGCAAAAGCCGGAGCGATACTATAGAAAATGTTATCATAAATGCACAACAATTAGCAAAAACAGGCGTTAAAGAAATTGTATTAACAGGCGTTAACTTAGGCGATTTTGGTAAAGGGCCTTCAGGTAATAAAAAGCATGAAGAAAATTTCTACGCGCTAATAAAGATGCTGGAGAAAGTTGATGGCATAGAGCGCTATCGCCTATCATCTATAGAACCCAACCTGTTAACGAATGAAATTATAGATTTCGTTGCTAACAGTGATAAGTTTATGCCCCATTTTCATATTCCCTTACAAAGCGGCAGTAACACCGTGCTCGCATTGATGCGGAGAAGGTATAAAAAAGAATTGTATACAGAAAGGGTGAAACTGATAAAAACATTAATGCCTTATTGTTCAATCGGAGTTGATGTAATTGTTGGTTTTCCTGGCGAGACTGACGAACTTTTTATGGAAACTTTCAACTTTTTACAAGACCTCGACATCTCTTACCTGCATGTTTTTACCTACAGCGAAAGACCAAATACGTTAGCAGCAGAAATGCAGGACATTGTGCCTGTACATGTTCGTAACGAAAGAAACAAAATCTTACGTAACCTTAGTTATAAAAAGATGAGCGAACATACAGGAAAACATATTGGTCAAACAAGGAAAGTACTTTTTGAAGGAAATGCCGCAAACGCTATAATGGAAGGATATACAGATAATTATATCAGGATCAATGCGCCTATGAAAACAGAATGGATTAACCGGATTATTGATTGGACTATTTAAAAATTTATATATGGAGGATCCGAACCTAAAGAGATTTATTGTAACCATTAATTTTTTTACCGATGAGGAGTTTTTGGCTTTGGTTCCTTCTCATCGCACCTATATTAACTATCTCATAAATAAAGGAACTGTCGATTCTTATGCTGTAAGCATGGAAAGTTTGCGGTCGTGGATAATGATGATTTGTAAAACAAAAGCTGAAGTAAGAGAATATCTTAAAAAGTCCCCCCTGTATAAATACTGGACAGTTGAAATTGACGAGCTGTTTATTTACGACGGGCAAACCTACCGGTTGCCTACGTTGCAAATGAATTGATTTGCGGGAGCCAACTTATATCTTTATAAAAGTAAGACTACAGCGGATGATTTATTTCTTAAGAAAGATAAAACCGAAGATTTGAAACAGAATGACAATGCAATTGAATAAATTGTAAAAAGAGCAAAAAAATGTTTCGGTTCTGTTGGCATCACCAATGCAGAAGATGAGTAAAGAGGCTGCAATGTTATCTAAATAAATCTTGCTTTCTTCACAATTTCAAGCCGGGAAATTTATATAAAGCTTATATGCTGCTGCAAAAGTTTGGACATAACATAAATACTTTTTAAAAAAAATTTGCTAAATAAAAATTTGTTTCTAATCTTTGCCCTACAAATGAAAAAAACAGTATTAAATAACAATTGGTGGCATAGCATCTCCTTACCGGGGTAGCTGTGTTATTGCTGTTATTTTACAACATATTACAAGCCCCGGCAAAAGCCGGGGTTTTTTTTGTTTGTCAGAACCTGGATTTAGAAGGATTTTATGGATTATGGTGGATAGTTGAAATAGTTATGATGTTAGGATAATGATGACTTTAATCACTTGTTGAAGGGACGTTATTAAAGCTTAATAGAAAAATTAAAAGCCTGACCTCCTTCTACTTGAAAGGAGAAGGAACGAGGAGGAGGAGGATAAAACTTATGAAACCAATCGTATTTGAAACTACCTGTAAAAGGATGCTTGCAGATGTGTATACTCCTGTAGGTATATACCTTCGTTTGCGCGACCGTTTTCCCGGCAGTATTCTTTTGGAAAGCAGTGACTTTCATGTGGCTGAAAACAGTTTTTCATTTATCTGTGTCCACCCGGTTGCAGGTATAGAAGTAAGTACCGCTGATACATTTGAGTTTAAATATCCTAATGAGCCGGTAATACGGAAAAAACTATCCGGAAAAGATGCAGTAGTTTCAGAATTAGATGCTTTTTTAAAACGTTTTCAGCCGTCCAATAAAAGCGAAGTTCCTGTTTCGCAGGGTTTGTTTGGCTATACCACTTTTGACGCTGTTCAATTTTTTGAAGACGTTAAACTGAAAGACGGAAAGGATCAGTCAAACGCAATTCCGTTAATGCGATACAGAGTGTATCAGTACGTTATTGCAATCAATCATTTCAAAGATGAATTATACATTTGCGAAAACAAGATAAAAGGTCTTGAAAGCGACCTTGACCTTATCGTTTCTCTTATCAGGAGCAAAGATGTGCCGGTATTTCCTTTTAAAGCCACTGGCGAAGAAACCTCTAATCTTACTGATGAAGAATACATAAAAATGGTAGAAAAAGGAAAAAAAAGTTGCCATCGGGGAGACGTATTTCAGATTGTGCTTAGCAGAAGGTTTGAGCAAACTTTTACCGGCGACGAATTCAATGTTTACCGCGCTTTACGAAGTGTTAATCCAAGCCCGTATTTATTTTACTTCGATTACAATGATTATCGGTTAATGGGAAGTTCGCCTGAAAGCCAGTTAATTATTAAAAATAATAAAGCAATTGTTCATCCCATTGCCGGTACTTTCAGGCGTACCGGTAACGATGAGCAGGATGAACTGCTGGCAGAAAAGTTGCTGAAAGACCCAAAGGAAAATGCTGAGCACGTGATGCTTGTTGACCTTGCGCGCAACGACCTTAGCCACAACGCAGATAATGTACATGTATCCAGTTTTAGGAAGGTTCATTTTTATTCGCACGTTATACATTTGGTAAGCGAGGTAACAGGCAATCCAAAGCCGCAAACAAATCCTTTTGAGTTGCTTGCATCCACATTTCCGGCAGGCACACTTAGCGGCGCTCCAAAAGTAAAAGCGATGCAGCTTATTGATGAATATGAAAAAACTTCCCGTGGTTATTATGGTGGCGCAATTGGTGTTATAGGCTTCAATGGAGAACTGAATCATGCTATAATGATACGTTCATTCTTAAGCAAACAAAATACGCTTTTTTACCAGGCAGGTGCGGGTGTTGTAGATGCATCAGTTGCAGAAAGTGAATTGCAGGAAGTAAATAATAAATTAAATGCTTTAAAAACGGCTATAAGTCTGGCTGAAAGCGTGGGAGAATAATTTTGTACTTAGCATTTGTATCGCTATTAAACATCGTTGTGTCACTCACTTGTACGGCAAACCATTATTTAACAAAAAAATCTCCGTTCATAGCGGATCAGGGCATGAAAATATTAGTTTTTGATAATTACGACAGCTTTACTTACAACCTTGTTCACCTGGTTGAAAAGATAACGCATGAAAAAGTAGACGTGTACCGAAACGACCAGATACCATTGGAAAAGATAAAAGAATATGACAAGATTATTTTATCTCCCGGTCCCGGCATACCATCAGAAGCAGGTTTATTACTCGACGTGATAAGAGAATATGCACCTACAAAATCAATATTAGGCGTGTGCCTCGGTCACCAGGCCATTGGTGAAGTATTTGGTGGAGAGCTCGAAAACCTTTCCAGTGTTTTTCATGGCGTCGCAACACCCTGTCATCTGTCAACAAAAAACTGTCAACTCTTCCAGGGATTACCGGAACAAATTGAAGTAGGCCGCTACCATAGCTGGGTAGTAAAACAAGAAGGTTTCCCTGAAGAACTTGAAATAACTGCAACAGATGACAATAATTATATTATGGGATTACAGCATAAAAAATATGATGTCAAGGGCGTACAGTTTCATCCTGAGAGTGTGTTGACACCAGATGGGGAGAGGATTTTGAGGAATTGGCTTGTCTGAACCTGGATTTGTCTGAACCTGGATTTAGAAGGATTAGTTGGATTATGAGGAATATCTGAACCTGGATTTAGAAGGGTAATTGGATTATGAGGAAATAGTCTGAACCTGGATTTGGAAGGATTAATTGGATTATGAGGAAATTATTTAAGTAGGCATTTCCACAAATCCCCAAAATCATTTCAAATCGTGGTTCAGAGAAAAGGCATTTATTATGTCAGAATTAAAGTATAAAGAGACTACAGAAAAGATTATTGGAGCAGCAATGAAAGTTCATGCAGCTTTAGGTAATGGATTTCAGGAAGTAATTTATCAAAGGTCATTGGCAATAGAGTTTACTGATATTAAGCTACCTTTTGAAAGAGAATTTAATATGAAAGTATATTATAAAAATATTGAAGTAGGAGAGAGGCGGGTTGATTTTTTGGTTGATGGAAAAATAATGGTTGAATTAAAAACAATTATAAATCTTGAGAGTGTGCATCTTGCCCAAGCAAAAAATTATTTAGAAGCTTACAATGTTGAAGTTGGTCTTCTAATAAATTTTGGAACTCAAAGTCTTCAATTTAAACGATTGGAAAATCAAAAATATCAACAATATCAACAGTCCGAACAATCAAACGTTTCCTCACAATCCCAAAAATCCTTCTAAATCCAGGTTCAGACATGAAGAAAATTTTGCAACACCTTTTCGAACACAAAACCTTGTCCCGCGAACAAGCCAAAGAGGTTTTAACCAACATTTCAAAAGCTTTATACAACGAATACGAAATCACTGCCTTCGTAACTGTTTATCTCATGCGCAGCATTACAATTGACGAGTTGCAAGGTTTCCGGGATGCCTTGCTCGAACTTTGTACAAAAGTTGATTTAAATGGTTACAAAACCATGGACATCGTAGGTACCGGAGGTGATGGGAAAAACACTTTCAATATTTCTACCCTTTCCTGTTTCATTGTTGCAGGTACCGGGCAAAAGATAACAAAGCACGGAAATTACGGGATGACTTCAGCAAGTGGCGCATCTAATGTGATGGAACAGATGGGTTATAAGCTTAAGAATGATGTGACAGCATTAAAAAAGGAAATAGAAATCGCAAATATTTGCTTTTTACATGCTCCTTTATTTCATCCCGCAATGAAGACTGTTGCACCGCTTCGCAAAAGTATCGGTATCCGCACCTTTTTCAATATGCTTGGTCCGATGATTAACCCGGCTAATCCAGATTATCAGTTGATAGGAGTTTATAATCTTGAAATGGCAAGAATTTACAATTACCTCCTTCAGCAAACAGGAAAACCATTCACGATTGTTCATAGCCTCGATGGTTATGATGAAATATCACTGACAGATGATACAAAAGTGATAACCAATGCTGGAGAAAAGGTTTTAACCCCGGAACAAATAGGCAAAAGAATGGTACAACCGCAGGATATTTTTGGCGGAAATACCCCTGAAGAAGCAGCAAAAATATTTTTAAAGATTATAAAAGGCGAAGGAACGTGGGCGCAAAACGCAGTTGTATTTGCCAATGCTGCAATGGCTTTGCAATGTTCAGGAAATTATAATTCTTATGATGACGCTTATGCCGCGGCGGTGGAAAGCCTGGAAAGCGGAAAAGCTTATGAATGCTTACAGAAACTGGTGAGTTTGCAATAAATAAAAAGTAAAAAGTAAAAAATTTAAATTACCTCTTAACTTTTGCATTTTTCCTTTTGGCTTTTGCCTTTTGACTTTTCACTTTTGACTTTTCACTTTTGACAACAATCCACCTTACATTTACAATATGAATATTCTTGATAATATTATAGCATCAAAAAGAATTGAAGTTGAACAAAAGAAGGAATTTTTGCCTGTTGAAGAATTGAAGATTTTCCCTCATTATCATTCAACCTGCAATTCCCTTGTTACCCAACTGCTGACTGAAGCCGGAACGGGCATCATTGCAGAATTCAAAAGAAAATCTCCATCAAAAGGTGTGATAAACGATGGCATTCAGATTGGGCCAGTTGTAGAGGCGTATGATGCACATGGCGCTTCAGGTATTTCCATTCTGACTGATGAAAATTATTTTGGCGGCTCAAATGATGATATTATGTATGCCCGGGATATTGTTAATGTGCCAATTTTACGCAAAGATTTTATCATTGATGAATATCAGCTTGTAGAGGCTAAAGCTATTGGTGCAAGCGTAATTTTACTCATTGCTGCATGCTTATCTCCAAAACGGGTTCAGGAGTTAGCACTGTTTGCAAAAAGACTAAGTCTGGAAGTTTTGCTAGAAATTCATAACGAAGAAGAATTGCAGCATATTTGTACCGAGGTTGACATTGTTGGTGTAAATAACCGGGACTTAAAAACATTCAACGTCGATGTTAACCGTTCGATTGAATTAAGTGAGAAAATACCCGCAGATAAATTAAAGATTTCAGAGAGTGGAATAAATAACGTAGACACAATTGTGCGTCTCCGGCAGTTTGGGTTTAGTGGTTTTCTTATCGGTGAAAACTTTATGAAACATGCTGACCCAGCGATTGCTTTTGCTGATTTTGTAAATGCCCTTAAAGCCGCCTCGAACGTAGCACTTGAAGGGTAAAAAGTTATTCATGGAAAACAGTGATTTTCAGTCTGATTCGGCTGGCATATACAAGGCACCGCGTATAAAAGTGTGTGGCATGACAGACCTGAAACAAATGCACCAGTTAGGCGAAATGGGAGTGGAGTTTGCAGGAATGATTTTCTACCACAAATCTCCCCGTTTTGCCATGCGACATCTGAAAGGTTACGAGGTAAAAAAAGCAAAATTAAAGGTGTTTAAAATCGGGGTTTTTGTAAATGCTTCTTATGATGAAGTAATGAACCATGTCGACAATTTCGGGCTGGATATGGTGCAGTTGCACGGCAATGAGACACCTTATTATTGTTCGAAACTTTCAAATTATATTTCTGTTATTAAAGCTTTTCGGATATCTGCAGATGACAGCATTCATTGGAAAATTAAAAATTATTATGATGACACTGACATGTTTATGTTCGATACAGAGGGCGAGAGTTTTGGCGGAACAGGAAGAAAATTTGATTGGGAAAAATTGCAGGGAGCAGAGATACAGAAACCATTTTTTTTAAGTGGTGGAATTGAGCCCGCAGATAGCACAGGTATCAAAGAATTTTTAATGGAACCAGTAGCAAAAGATTTGTTTGCAGTAGATATCAACAGCAGGTTCGAAATATCACCCGGAGTAAAGGATATGGAGAAAGTAAGAGCGTTCGTAAAAAAAATGTCTGAACCTTAGTCTGAACCTGGACTTTGTGCGATGTATTTCTCCCTCTCCTTTGGGGAGGGTTGGGGTGAGGTCAATACAGCAACACCCTATGTTTGATTATTGGGTAACTTTATAAAAAAATACTTTATGGAAGTAAAAGAAATTATTCCAACAGGACGGTTTAACAAAGTACAACTGGAACTGCTGAACATGTTTGCAGCAGATATTCCTGAAAAAGATTGGGAAGCTATAAGAGATTTTGCACAGCAATATTTTTTAAGTAAAGCAACGGAAGAGATGGATAAATTATTTGAAGAGAAAGGGTGGGGCGAAGAAAAAATTGAAGAATGGTCAAAAGCTCATTTTCGTACACCTTATCAGCATAAATGAACATAGTAATAGATACAAATATTTTGTTAGTTTCTATTCCTGCTCATTCTAAGTATAGACCTGTTCTCAATGCTTTTTCAAATAGAAAATATACACTAATAATTACTACAGCTATTTATTTTGAATATATAGAAATATTAGAGAATCTGTCTGCGAAAGGCGTAGCAAAATATATTGAGGATGCTTTGGTTTTGCAAGAAATGTTTTACAGACTGAAGTGTATTATAATTGGAATTTAATAACTGTTGACCCTGACGATAATAAATTTACAGATGCTTATATAGCTGCCAATGCAGATTACCTTGTTACAAATGATGCTCATTTTAACGAGGTTAAAAAAATACCTTTTCCTCCGGTAAATATTATTTCCGCCGATGAATTTCTGGAGGTTTTAAAGGAATTATAACAATGAAACATCAAATCAAATTACATAAGTGCAAGCAAAATGACAATGGAAAAACAAGTGATAGGAAAGCCAGTTGGAACTTTGGGTTCTAAAGAAGCCCCTTTAGGGGCCTGGGGTGTTAATGATTACGGTTACTACGGTAAATTCGGAGGTGCTTACATTCCTGAAATGCTCCATCCAAACGTAGAGCAGTTGAAGACACGCTACCTGGAGATTATGGCGGAAGCGTCTTTTCAAAAGGAATATCGTGACCTGCTAAGAGATTACGTAGGCCGGCCAACTCCATTGTTCTTTGCTGAACGGTTAAGTAACAATTTTAATACTAAAATTTTTCTTAAACGTGAAGACCTTTGCCATACGGGCGCACATAAAATCAACAATACGGTCGGACAAATTTTACTTGCACAAAGACTTGGCAAAAAAAGAATTATAGCAGAGACAGGCGCTGGTCAACATGGTGTGGCAACTGCAACAGTGTGTGCATTAAAAGGTATGGAGTGCGTGGTGTACATGGGTGAAGTAGACATAGAGCGGCAGGCGCCGAATGTGGCCCGAATGAAGATGCTGGGAGCTACTGTAGTACCTGCAAAAAGCGGAAGCAGAACATTAAAAGACGCTACCAATGAAGCCATTCGAGCGTGGATAAATGAACCTGTTCATACCCATTACATTATCGGAAGTGTGGTTGGTCCGCACCCTTATCCTGATATGGTAGCAAGATTTCAAAGCGTAATAAGTGAAGAAGTCAGATGGCAGCTAAAAGAAAAAACGGGAAGTGAACTGCCAACACAGGTAATTGCATGCGTGGGCGGTGGAAGCAATGCGGCCGGCGCTTTCTATCATTATATTGATGAAGCGACTGTTAAGCTGGTTGCCGTCGAAGCTGCCGGGCACGGAATAAACAGCGGAATGAGTGCAGCAACAACTCAACTGGGCCGTGCAGGTATTTTACATGGAAGCAAAAGCCTCGTAATGCAAACTGAAGATGGACAAGTCGTGGAACCGCACAGCATTTCCGCAGGTCTTGATTATCCGGGTATTGGACCAATGCATGCACATTTATATGATAGTGGTCGCGGTACATTTTTAAGTGTTACCGATGATGATGCTTTGCAGGCTGCTTTTGAGCTTGCAAAATTAGAAGGTATAATTCCCGCTTTAGAATCTGCTCATGCATTTTCTGCTCTGAAGCAATTGAATTTGACAGAAAAAGATACCATAGTGATTTGTCTAAGCGGAAGAGGTGATAAGGATTTGGCGGCGTATATGAGAGCAATGGAGCAAGAGAACCAATAGGGCACAAACAACACAAAGAAACACTAAGTCCTTTGCGAAACTTAGAGCCTTAGTGTCTTTGCGGCCAAAAAAAGTTTTAATAAAGATGACAAGAATAGAACAACTATTTAAAAATAAACAGCAGCATATTTTAAACGTGTACTGCACCGCAGGCTTTCCCAAACTAGAAAGTACGCTGGAAGTAATGAAGGCTTTACAGGATAATAAAGCTGATTTAATTGAACTTGGTATGCCATACAGCGACCCTTTAGCTGATGGCGAAGTTATACAACAAAGCAGCGCTGTAGCCTTACAAAACGGGATGACAATTTCAAAGCTTTTTGAACAACTTAAAGATATGCGCAATCCTGGCTCACCTTTAGGGGTTGGGGGTATTCCGGTAATATTGATGGGGTACATGAACCCTGTCTTACAGTATGGCTTTGAAAACTTTTGTGCTAAAGCTGCTGAAGTTGGGATTGATGGATTAATACTTCCTGACTTGCCCATGTATGAATATGAAAGTGAATACGGCGAAATAATTAAGAAGTATAATTTAAATCTCATTTTCCTTGTTACCCCGGAGACGAAAGAGGAAAGAATAAAAAAAATTGATGAATTAAGCACGGGTTTTCTATATGCCGTTTCTTCATCTTCAACCACAGGAAGCAATAAAGATATCAACAACCAGGAGTCGTATTTCCAGAAATTACAGGAAATGAAACTTAAAAATCCCATTCTTGTTGGCTTTGGAATTAAAGACAAACAAACATTTGAAGCGGCATGCAAATATACAAATGGTGCAATTATAGGAACTGCATATATAAAGGCTTTGGGAAACGGTAAAGATCTAAACGTGGCGACAAAAGAGTTTTTGGAACCAATTTTATCATAAATTATGGTTGTGAGCAAAGAACTAAATAAGTATCTGAAAGAGCTTTCAAAGGAAGAGCTTATTAAAGAAATTAATAAGCTATATGGCAAATTTAAATTTGTAAAAGAGTATTATGCTTCAGAATTAGGCACAGATAATGGTGAATTATTAAAAGGCTGCAAAGTTCGAATTGCTAAATTAATATTGAAAACAGGTAGAAATATAAAACCTGATATAGCATCTGCAAATAAAGTAATACGCGAATTTGCAAAAGTTTCGGTTCATCAGGTGGATGTAATTGATTTAATGTTGTATAAAGTTGAACTAATTGTAGAATTTCTTGACCAGTGGGGATACAGCCATTTTACAGGAGTTGAAAATTCAATTGCAAATACTTATCCGGATATTCTCAATTTAATTTATAAGAACAGGCTTAAAAAAACTTTCACTAAAAGATGTAAGCAGGTTGAAGTCAAAGCAGGAAATTATGGACTGATATCTGAAACACTAATAACTGATGAAGATGATGAAGATAGCGATAGTTAAATACAATGCCGGCAATATTCAATCAGTGCTCTTTGCACTGGAAAGAATTGGTGTGCAGGCGGAGGTGACAGATGATATTGAAAAGCTGCAATCTGCCGATAAAGTAATTTTTCCCGGAGTAGGTGAAGCCAGTACAGCAATGGAATATTTAAAAGCAAGAAATCTTGATAAGGTGATTAAAGAATTAAAACAACCTGTTTTGGGAGTTTGCCTTGGAATGCAGTTAATGTGTACTTACAGTGAAGAAAATGATACGGAGTGTTTAGGGATATTTGAAGAGAGGGTCAAAAGGTTTGCCCCCCCGCCCCTAAAGGGGAGCTATAAAGTTCCGCAAATGGGTTGGAATAAAATATATGATGTGAAGTCGGATTTGATGAAGGGAGTGAATGAGGAATATTGTTATTTTGTTCATGGATATTATGTTCCTCTAAATGAACATACAATTGCTGTTACTGACTATATTCAACCCTATAGTTCAGCTTTAAATAAAGGCAACTTCTATGGAGTGCAATTTCATGCGGAAAAAAGTGCAAATGCCGGCGAGCAAATACTTAAAAATTTTATAGAACTTTCCCCGGCCCCTTAAGGGGAAGAGAAGCCCAACCCTGAAGGGAGGAGAGAGAAGATAAATAAATTTAAAACAAAGGATGTGAAAAAAGAGATGTTTTACGGAGCGAATAATTTAATATTTCAGAAAGCGGAAGAACTGCGAAATAGTGTTACACCGGCAGAAGATTTATTATGGAATTATTTGAAGGGAGGGCAGTTGGGTGTAAAGTTTAGAAGACAACATCCTGCAGCTTTATATGTACTTGATTTTTATTGTTATGAACTTAAATTAGGTATAGAGTTAGATGGCAGTATTCATGCTTTAGAAGAAGTTAAAAGAAATGATGCAATAAGGGAAGGACACTTGAAAGAATTAGGAATTTCAATTTTGCGTTTTGATAATAGAGAGCTATTTAAAGATTTATTAGGAGTAATAGAAAAAATAAAAACTGAAATCTCTACAACCAAAAGAAAAAATTCGGGTGTCATAAGCTCACCTTTAAGGGCGGGGGGCCCTTGGGGGTTTGAAATTATTCCGGCGATAGATATTATTGAAGGGAAATGTGTTCGTCTTACACAAGGCGACTATTCTCAAAAGAAAATTTATAATGAACATCCTTTGGAAGTTGCTAAGCAGTTTGAAGATGCAGGCTTAACAAGACTACACCTGGTGGACCTGGACGGAGCCAAAGCCGGAGCAGTTAAAAACTGGAAGGTGCTTGAATTAATTGCAGGAAAAACAAAATTGGTAATTGATTTTGGTGGTGGAATTAAAACCGAAAAAGATGTGAGCATAGTTTTGGAATGTGGAGCAACTTATGCGACTGTGGGTAGCATTGCAGTAAAAGATGAAGCCACATTTACAATGTGGTTGGAAAAATTCGGGGCGGGCAAATTTATCTTAGGCGCTGACGTAAAAGATGAAAAAATTGCAATAGCCGGTTGGCTCGAAACAACAGATATCTGGATTTATGATTTTATTGAAAAATATATTAAAAAAGGTGTTCAACAGATATTTTGTACTGATGTAAGCAAAGATGGCAAGCTTGAAGGACCTTCTATAAATTTATATAAAAACATCATTTCCAAATTTCCTGACCTTCATTTCATTGCAAGTGGTGGAGTAAGTTCATTGGCAGACGTTGACAAGTTACAAGAAATTGGATGTAAAGGCGTGATAATCGGAAAAGCTATTTATGAAGGCATTATAAACCTATCCGATTTAAAAAATCTGGTAAGAGTATTGTAAATTTGTATATGGTCAAGCCAAATGATATCATAAAACTTTCCGGCAGAGCATTTTGGGACGTGGATATGAGCAAATTAGATTATGAAAAACAGGCGAATTATATAACGAGGAAAGTTTTTGAACATGGCAGTTGGGATGATATTTTGGAAATAACGGCTTTTTACGGAATGGGAAAAGTGAAAGATATTCTTACCGCCTCAACTTATCTTAAAGAAAATACCCTGTATTTTGCAAGCCTGTTTTTAGATATTCCCAGATCTCAATTTGCATGCTATACTACCACACAATATCACCCGGTACACTAAACCTTTTAAAAGAATTAATGTCAATCAAAGACCTTGATCTTTTTCGTCTTGTAGGAGGCACTTCTTTGTCGCTTCAATTGGGCCACCGTATATCTGTTGATCTTGATTTCTTTTCAGCAAAGTCATTTGACATAAATCAGACTGTGAGGCTGTTAAGTAGTGAAATAGAGGTTTTTGAGTTACAGAGTATGTCACGAACTGGTTTTACCTCATTCATACACAATATTAAATGCGATTTTTATAGTTGGAGTGTTCCTTTTATAAAGGAGGCATTTATTAAAGATGAGATACGTTTAGCCTCTTTAGAAGATATAGCAGCTTTCAAATTAGATGCAATAATCAGAAGAAAAGAGAAAAAAGATTTTTGGGATCTCGATGCTCTCATGTATGTTTTTTCACTAAAAGACATGTTTGGTTTTTACAAACAAAAGTTTATCTATAATGACATAAAAATTGTATTAGATGCTTTATCTGAAATTGACATTGCAGATGAAAGCGAAGAGCCAATAGTTGTAGGAAAAAAAACATGGGATGAAGTAAAAAAGAATATTAAAAAGAATTGGAAAGAATTTCAGTTAGAAAAGTTGAAAGAGAAAGAACATGAAAGATTGATTAGGTTACAAAGGGCGGAACAACTTCTTAAACAAAAGAAAAACAAGGAAGAATGATTACTAAACGCATTATTCCCTGTCTCGACATTAAAGACGGACGTACCGTAAAAGGTATCAACTTTGAAAATATTCGTGATGCAGGAGACCCGGTAGAGTTAGGCGCTTTATATGCTCAACAAGGCGCGGATGAATTGGTTTTTCTTGACATTACAGCCACGGTTGAGAAACGCAAAACATTAAGTCAACTTGTCAACCGTATTGCTCATAAAATAAATATTCCCTTCACTGTTGGCGGTGGTATCGTCAGCGTGGAAGATGTAAGTGTATTGTTGCAAAACGGCGCAGATAAAATATCTGTAAACACTGCCGCTTTCAAAAATCCAGAGCTGATCAATAAACTTTCAAAAGAATTTGGTTCTCAATGTGTGGTTTTGGCAATTGATACTAAACAGGAAGAAGATGGTGAATGGTATGTATATTTAAATGGAGGAAGAACTAAAACCGAAACAAATTGTTTTGATTGGGCAACTGAAGCAGTGAGCAGAGGTGCAGGTGAAATTTTACTGACATCAATGAATAATGATGGTACCAAAAAAGGCTTTGCTTTAGATATTACGAAAAAACTTTCTGTCAATTTACCTGTTCCGGTAATTGCATCCGGAGGTGGTGGTACAATGGAACATTTTACAGATGTTTTTGAACAGGGAAAAGCTGATGCCGCACTGGCGGCAAGTATTTTTCATTTTAAGGAAATTTCAATACCTGAGTTAAAAGGATATTTGAAAAATAGCGGAATTGTTGTACGAATGTGAGTTTGTGAACCACAAAGACATAAAGGGCACTAAGAAGCACAAAGCCTTTGTGTAACTTTGTATCTTTCGTGCCTTTTTGGTTAAAAAATAAATAAAGTGAATATAGATTTTGCAAAATACAGCGACGGACTTGTACCTGCAATTGTTCAGGATAATGAAACAAACAAAGTTTTGATGCTCGGATTTATGAATGAAGAGGCATTGTCAAAAACCAAGGAAATAGGTAAGGTGACTTTTTATAGCCGTACAAAAAAAAGACTTTGGACGAAAGGCGAGGAGAGTGGTAATTTTTTGTTACTGAAAAATCTTCTTATAGATTGTGATAATGATTCTATTCTTATAAAAGCTCACCCTGTTGGCCCTGTTTGTCATACAGGAGCGGATACTTGCTGGAATGAGACAAACACCAATGATAATTTTTTGATGCATCTTGAAAATGTTATAGAACAGAGAAAACAAGTTTCACCGGATAAATCGTATGTCTCATCACTTTTTAAAAAAGGCATAAATAAAATTGCTCAGAAAGTAGGAGAAGAAGCAGTGGAAGTTGTGATAGAGGCAAAGGACAACAACGAGGAATTATTTTTAAATGAATCGGCCGACCTGCTGTTTCATTATTTGATTTTACTTAACGCAAAAGGATATAAATTGCAGAACATTATTGATATTTTACAAAAGCGCCACTCAAAATAATATGAAAGATTTATTGCTCTTTTTGCTGTTTCCCTTTTTTTCTTTTGCTCAAAATTCAGTTGACACAACTGTTAAAGGAGATTTTTCTATTACTGGCAGCATAAAAGGTTTACCCGATAGTACAATGGTTTTTCTCTCCCGTCCCGGGCAATCTTCTGACGTTCTTGCCACTGCTTATGCTCAAAAAGGTAAGTTTAATTTGTTTGGAAAAATTGCGGACGGAGATATTTACCAGTTAAATTTTACCGGTTTTCCTGACCAGGCAGATGTATTTTTAACTTCGGCAAAATTAAATGTAACAGGCGATGTAAAAGCGCTTAAAAAACTTGTTTTTACCGGCTCTGCAGCTCAGGATGATTATCAGTCTTATACTGCTAAGTTTGATGCGCTTAAAGAAAGATTGGCAAAATTGGCAGGCGTAATTAATAAAACTCCTCAGAGCGCAAAGAGAGATTCATTAATACACCTGTATGAAAAGAGTAAACAAAAGGTACTTGAGCAGGTTGAGTTGTTTGTGAAAGCCAAACCCGCATCACCTGTCACTCCGTTTATTATTTATGTTACGAGTCCTGTAGACAATGATATAAATAGTATTGAAGCACGATATGCAACCCTGCAACCTGTTGCAAAAGAAACTTTTTATGGCCGCGAAATCGCTAAACTGATAGCGGCATCCAAGATAGGCCTGGAAGGTACACAAGCTGTTGATTTCACCCAAAATGACACAGCAAATAAACCGGTGTCCCTTTCTTCTTTTAAGGGCAAATATGTTTTGGTTGATTTTTGGGCAAGCTGGTGCGGTCCATGCCGACACGAAAACCCTGCAGTTGTTGCAGCGTATAATCAATATAAAGACAAGAACTTTACCATTTTAAGCGTTTCTCTCGATCAGAATAAAGACAAGTGGAAACAGGCAATCGCTGCTGATAATCTTACCTGGACACACGTTAGCGACCTGAAATACTGGCAAAACGAAGTGGCTCAATTGTATCATATACAAAGTATTCCCGCAAACATGCTAATTGATCCAAACGGAAAAATAATTGCACGTAATCTAAGGGGAGAAGCGCTGTATGAAGCGCTGGGTAAGCTATTGAAATAGTTCTTTTTTAACCGGTAAGTTGTTTGTCTGGTCAATTATAGTGCGTTGCATTCCGTTATCTTTTTGAACTTCGGCAGCTTTTCCAAAGCTCAATTTTGTGGCTTGTACTTATAGTCGGTCTGCATTTCATATCAATTATATTAAGAGAAGTGCAGTGAAACCGGTTCCCTACACTTCGGCCTGTTATAATTCAAAATTAAAGTTATTCGGTTGCTACTCCTTTTCGTTTTTTACGGCCTGTCAATTAAGCTCTTTAGAACCCTAACCGGTACCCCAAGCCATTCAGGCCGGTGATTTAATTCATATTTAAGGTCATGTATAATTCTTTCGAGCATATAAGTTTCCAGCATCATCTGAAGTTCCTGTTTATCTTTAGGAATGAAGGCGCTTCCCTGAACAGTTTCAAGATATGCGCGCAGAAAAATTCCTCTCATATTATAAGCCCATAAGTCAGCAAAAGGCAGAAGACGAGGTATATCTTCTTTAGGCACCTGGCTCGTTTTCATAAACCCTTCATTAGCTACGTACCTCAGAGAGCGCATCATAGCTGCGACGTCTCGCAGAGGCGAGCGTTTTAATCTTCTGTCACTAAAGCTTCTTTCAGGATCACCGCCAAAATCAGTTATTGCTATGTCTTTTCCGGTTAACAGCACCTGGCCTAAATGATAATTTCCGTGTATCCTGATTTTTATTACATCGAGTTTCTTAGCATAAATTCTCTTAAATGCCGCAAGTACATCCTCTTTCTTTGTCAGGATATCTTCTAAGTCTTTTCTTACGTCTTCAGGTAAATCCTGCAATTTCTCTTTTTTATTCTGAAATGTTTCCCGAACGAGCGACTGCATAGATGAAAATAAAGACCGCTGGTAGTGCAGGGAAAATTCTTCGGGAGCAAAGTCTTTTATTCCTTTACCTGATGCAAGCGCAAGGTGCATTTGTCCGGTTCTTACGCCTATTGCCCTTACCTGTTCACATGCTGTAGCGCCCAATAAAATCTGCAGTTCTTCGGGCAACTCCTCAAAACACGAAGGAGTTGTAAGGCTTCCTGATTTTGGTAATCTGAGAAAGGCATCCTTGTCGGGGGCTGCAAGAATTTTTTCAATATAATTATCAATCCGGGTTAGCATAAAGCTATAAGCATCACCGTGATTCTCTTTTAGCAACTGCAGCATACCAAGAGCTATAGTATCATTTGGAAACTTCCACTCTATAGCGCCGCAAAAAGCAGGAACATATTCAAACTTTGCCTGTTCGGTAAGAAATTTTGTAATCTCAACATCGGGATTTGTGGTAGGGTCAATCTTTCTGTACACCTTCAGGAAAAAACCATTATCATAATTAACAGAGGTGAAACCATCTTCTGTATTTATTTTAGACTTTACTTCAGGTTGTTGCTGCAACTTATCTTTGATCCTGGATACGCCTGAAAATCCTATTGCACTTTCCTCCAAAATAATAGCGCCATTAGCAGCCATTTTTTTAATAAGCGTCTGATGAAAACCAGGTGTAAAAAGTGCGTCAATCAAAAAACCTTCTTCATCTCCAATCTTCAATTTTGCAACTATAGCCTGGGGACAATTTTCTCTTATTTTCTCTGCAAATTCCTGTTGTGAAAAAGTTAACAGTAGCTGATAAGATTCCGGCAGGCTCGCTTCAAATCGGATTTCTATCAGCAATAAAACGACATTATAATCGGGATCGGGCATTGTAATAGTGGCATGATTGGTAATTACAATACTTTGGATCCGCCGTTCTTTGTTTACAAACCAATCTGCTTTCATCAAATATTCTGATAAAACATTATTCTGCAGTTCATCCAGGTTGTTTTGCAGCAGCAGGTCATCCCACTTTTCAATTTGTAATTCCGGCAGTAATTCCAGTGTTTCCACTTTTGCATTCGTATTTTCCAATACAAACCATTCATACGCATACGAACCGAGCGTAAAGAAATAAGGACTGTCTTCTTTGATGGGAGGAAATTTATTCTTGCTGAAAACTTCTATAGGAACATGATTTGTGTAGGTGGATAAATCAATTTGTGCAGCAAGAGAATATTTAGATAAGTTTACAATTATCAAAAGAGTTTGGTCCTGGTATGTTCGGGTAAAGGCAAGCACTTTAGGGTCATCAACATGAATAAATTTCATGTCGCCGCGTCCAAAGGCTTTAAACCGTTTTCTGATATTTATCATGCGCTTCATAAACCAAAACAATGAAGATGTGTTGGCTCGTTGCATTTCCACATTGACTGCTTCATAGTTATATTCAGGATCTAAAATGACAGGCAGGTAAAGCTTTTGAGGATTTGATGCTGAAAAACCGGCATTTCTGTCGGGCGACCACTGCATAGGAGTACGCACGCCGTCGCGATCGCCCAGATAAAAATTGTCACCCATTCCAATTTCATCTCCATAATAAATTACCGGAGTTCCCGGCATTGAAAATAACAGACAATTCATTAATTCTATCCTCCTGCGGTTATTGCCCATGAGAGGAGCGAGGCGATGACGAATGCCGAGGTTAATTTTTGCCTTCGGGTCTTTGGCGTATACTTTATACATGTAGTCACGTTCTTCGTCAGTCACCATTTCGAGGGTCAGCTCATCATGATTTCTTAAAAACATGGCCCATTGGCAATTTTCAGGTATGGAAGGTGTCTGGTCAAAAATATCAGTAATAGGGTAGCGGTTTTCCATTTGCAAAGCCATAAACATCCTGGGCATCACCGGGAAGTGATAGTTCATGTGGCATTCATCGCCGTTGCCAAAGTAAGCTGCAGAGTCTTCGGGCCACATATTTGCCTCTGCAAGAAATACGGTTCCCGGGAATTTTTCATCAACATTTTTTCGCAACTTTTTTAGAAACGCATGCGTCTCAGGCAGGTTTTCCCCGTTTGTTCCTTCACGTTCAAACAGGTAAGGCACTGCATCAAGACGAAAGCCATCCACTCCCATTTCACACCAATAGTCCAGTATTTTAATTACCTCTTCCTGTACCAGGAGACTATCATAGTTCAGGTCAGGCTGGTGATGAAAAAAGCGGTGCCAGTAATATTGGCCCGCTACGGCATCCCAGGTCCAGTTGCTGGCTTCGTAATCGGTAAAAATAATTCTTACATCTTTCCATTGATTCAGATCATCTGTCCAGACATAAAAATCTCTTTCAGGAGAGCCTTTTGGTGCAGTACGTGCTCTTTGAAACCAGGGATGCTGGTCAGAAGTATGGTTTATAACCAGCTCGGTAATTACTTTAAGATTACGCTTATGTGCTTCATCTAAAAACTGTTTAAACTGTTTAATATTTCCATACAAAGAATTGATACTGAAATAATCTGCAATATCATAACCATCATCTTTTAAGGGGCTTGGATAAAACGGAAGCACCCAGATAGCAGTAATCCCAAGATCCTGCAGGTAATCCAGTTTTTGTAATAACCCCTCAAAATCGCCTGTTCCATCTCCATTGCTATCGCAAAATGCTTTTATATGCAGTTCATAAATTATTGCATCTTTATACCAGTGCAGTTTATCATCAGTTGTTGTGTGTGTTGCCATAAATGCTTCTTATGTTTCGCAAAGTAAGTGGATGAATTTGCGCGCTAAAATAAACCTTTTGGGATTAACAGGATAAGAATAAATAGAACAGAATTTTATAAAATTTTTGTATTTTAATCAGATGTAAAAGAAGAAACGAGGCGTTGGCAGAAGTTGATAAATAATATTATAGCCGTTAATAACATCATTAAGAAAGAGAATCAAAAGAAGATAAGGTGCTTTTTTTATCAGTTAAAATCACTGCAGGGGTTGAAAAATCTGAAGATGAATAGGGGTGTTTTTGAAAAAAGCTCAATAGAAAGTAAATAGTACAAGAGTGCGACGCAACGGAAGTGAAATAGTTATTCTAATGCCGGCTGCCAAATCCGTCTTTTATGATGAATTCTAATATTCCATTTTTCGTAAGGTCGGCGCTTTGAACCAGGTAACCATAACAACAAGTATTGTCATCACACCGCCAAATACAACTGATGGAACCACTCCCATCAGTTTTGCTGCAAGCCCGCTTTCAAACTGGCCAAGTTCGTTGCTGCTGTTTATAAACATAGAGTTTACGCTCATTACCCGCCCGCGCATTTCATCAGGCGTCTTCATTTGCACAATAGTTCCTCTTACCACTACGCTTATGGCATCGAGCAGGCCACTTACCAATAAAGCGGCAAATGATATCCAGAAAACTTTTGATAAGGCAAACACTATAATACATAAACCAAACCCTGCTACAACAAAGAGCAGTTTTCGCCCTTGTTGCGCTTTCAGCGGAAAGACGGTAAGCGCAACAACCATAATAATGCTTCCCATATCTGTAGCGCCGTTAAGCCAACCAAAACCTATAGAGCCTACATGTAAAATGTCCCTTGCGTATACAGGAACCATAGCAACAGCGCCACCAAACAAAACGGCAAAAAGATCAAGAGATAAAGCTCCCAAAACCTCTTTTGTGCTGAAAACAAAATGTAATCCCTCGCGTACACTTTCCCATGTCCGTTTGGCGCCCATAACCGTGATGGCAGGTTTTGGTGATAATCGGGAAAGCATAAACAAGGCTATTAACAGGAGACCAACTATGAAGCCGAGGGTGCCTGTATTTTTTAAAAAAGCAATACTAAAACCCGCAGTGGCGTGCCCGATAACCGAAGCCGAAAGATAAGTTCCCTGGTTCCAGGTAATGGCATTTGGCAGAATTTCGCGGGGAACCATTTGCCCGAGAATAGCCCCGAAAACAGGGCCCGAAAAAGCCCTGATTATTCCGGTAATAAAAATGACAGTATATATTCCTGCAACAATAATAGCTTTTGTGCTGTGGTTGCGAAAATATGATGTGGAAAGAAACAACAATATAGCTGCGCACACTACGTAAGCAGATATCCCTTTAAGCAAAAGTTTTCTTTTTTCGCTTACATCTATTACATGGCCTGCATACAAAGCAAGTGACAGAGCGGGAATAACTTCAGCCAAACCAATCAACCCGATCGCAAAAGGAGCGCTTGTGAGCTCATACATCCACCAGCCTACGAGGGTGCTGAGCATGCGTAAGGCCATTACAAAACAAAAGCGGCCAATAAGCATGTTCCTGTATTCAGGAATTTGAACAGCAGCCAATGGATTGTGAGTATAAGTTATCGTTTCAGTCAAAAAAAGTATCGGGTTAAGGTAAAGTGAGATAATGTTGCCCTTCGGGGGAACCGCGTTTCAAAGTGTGTAAAACTATATTAATGTGATTTTCGTTGTTTTCAAAATCTGCATTGGAAGCATCAATAAAAATTGTTTTTTGGTTGTTTTGTTTGATATAGCTTGTATATGTTTCCTGTATGTTCAATAAGTATTGGTCGGGTATTGACTGCTCATACCCACGGTTTCTTTTTTTTATGTTTTTCTGCAGCTTTTCAACAGGGGCGTGAAGATATATAAGAATGTCGGGTTTCGGCAATTGCTGGTGCATTATATCAAACAGTTTTTGATACAGTTTAAATTCTTCGGGTGGCAAATTTACCTTGGCAAAAAGCAGGCATTTGGTAAACATATAATCACTGACAGTTACTCCTTCAAATAAACTTTTCGTCTGCGACAATTCTTTCAATTGTTTATAACGCTCTGCCATAAAAAATAATTCCAGCGGGAACGCATATTTTTCAGGATTTGAATAGAAATTGGCTAAAAAGGGATTTTCGGCAAATTCTTCTAAAATTAATTTTGCATGTAGTTTTTCGGAAAGCGTACGGGCAAGGGTGGTTTTTCCGGCGCCAATATTTCCCTCAATTGTAATAAAATTGTACTTCATGGTGTTGGCCAAAAACAAGGTGCCCAAACCTACACAAAAATGTAATAACACAGCTTAAATTGCCTTAGCCGCAGCAGTAATTGTTGATAATAAGATGCAGTATGGAGCAACAAAGGAGAATATATATGCAAATTACCTTTGTATCTGAAGAGCTTTCTGAATAATTTAAATAAGAATGTTGCAGATAGAATACCTACAGCTTTTTTAAGGTTTCGCTGCCCGGGGGAGATTGAAAGTAATTGGAACTGAAATAGATACATTGCGGTTTGCAAGGTGAACATTTATTCAAACACGCATTAAAATAAGTACTGTAAGAAAAAAATCATTCATAAAAAACCGGCTTTACTGTAAAGCCTGCTTTTCTCAATAGATTGATAACGCCTTTTTCGCCACCTAAATGACCTGCACCAAAAGCAAAAAAAGTAGGCATTTTTTTGGCCTGTTCACCTATTACAGGTATCCAGTTATGATTGCGGTCGTCGAGAAGAATATCGGAATATTTACCAAAATCTTCCTCCTGGTTTGTAAGAATATTAAGCTGGTTTATGTCTTTGTTTTTATATACCTGCAGCAGCGTATCAAAATCTTTTTTTGAGCTGTCTATGTTCATGAGCATTTTTACAAACATATCAGATTGCACTTTATAAGGAATTTTGTCAAAAATTTTCATCTGGTCCTGGAGCTTCTCAAGACCTTGTATCCCGATGCCTTTTTCTTTTGCCATCTTTTGAAAAACACTTTCCCAGCTTACAGGTGTGCAATGCAATAGGGAAGGATACAGCATGGATATCAGCAAAAATGGTTTGGCAGTGTTAAGCATTCTTAGCGGCATACCGGTAGTATTTTGAAAAATCGTACTTACTGAGTCAAACTGCTTTCCCATTAAATTTTCTAAAGTCGAAGAATCTTTCATTTGCATGCCCAGCAGCATGTCTTTCATCATATTGGGGTCATCTATATTTATTTCTAAAAACAGGTTGCCTGCAGTATTAAATTTTTCCTCAACAATTTTGGGCATTTTTAATTCGTCGGTGCACATCAGGTGTATTGTTCCAAACAACCAGGAAGGTTTTGTGATGCCCTTGCCTGACACCTCCCACAATAATGTTTTTTCTTTTGGAACCTGTGCTTTTCCGACCGGCATGAATGCAATAAATGTCATTAAAATGAGAAAGCTTTTATGCATAATCTGATTTGTAGCGTGAAACTACTATTCAATCTAATCCGAAATAATTATTCCAAGGATTTTAAGAAAAAAATAAACCCGATGTGAAAACACCGGGTTTTTCAAAACCAAAACCAACTGCTATGAAACAATCTTAACTACTAAATTTTTTTGACTGCTTATTATACGCAATGTTTAATTAATTATTGTATAGAAATTTGTTTAGGTGCTATTTTAACTTCTTCTTTTTTTGGAAGGAACACCTTCAAAATTCCATTTTCATATTTTGCTTCAATGCCTTCTGCATTTACTTTTTCATCGAGCGTGAAAGAACGTTTGAAACTGCGGAAAGAAAACTCTTTTCTTATAGACTTTACATCTTTATTTTCGTCTTTATTTTCAGTTTCTTCTTTTGTTTCGTAACTAACAGTTAGCAAACCTTTGTCAACGTTAATTTTAAAATCTTCTTTGTTTCTGCCTGGTACGTTGAATTCGAGAGAGTAACCATTATCGTTCTCATTAATATTAACTAATGCAGTCGCGTTGGTTCTTGCCTCAGTGGCAGAAGGAAGAGAATTAAATAATTCATCAAACACGTTTGTTAAGTTCCTGTTTACCGGAAAAGCTTTTGTGACTATCATAATTTTTTTAATTTTTATTTGTTTGCATGTATAAATCAAATCATAGACCTTTTATAAAAATGAGATAAACAGGCAGTTTATTCGATTTCAGAATGACATTATGTCTCAGTTTTACTTTTTATACTGCCATTATTACCATTAACATTCCTTTTCTTCTTCTTAATTACATTTCTTAGTATTTTTGTATCAAGAAAACAGAATGATTTTCATCTAAATAAAAAAAAATGTATCCAGAAGAAATAGTATTACCAATGAAAGCCGAGCTTACAGAAAATGGCTTTGAAGACCTTGATACTCCCGAGCTTGTAGATGAGTATATAAATAAAGAGGGAACTACTCTGCTGATGGTCAACAGTGTGTGTGGCTGCAGTGCCGGTTCAGCACGTCCGGGTTTATTAATGGCCGTTGCCAATGCAAATAAAAAACCTGAAAATTTAACTACAAGTTTTGCAGGTTTCGATACGGATGCTGTGAAAAAGGTTCGCGAGTATCTGCTGCCTTATCCTCCATCGTCTCCGGCAATAGCCTTGTTTAAAAATGGAGAGCTTGTACACTTTATTGAAAGGCATCAGATTGAAGGGCGTCCGGCACAAATGATTGCCCGTAACCTTATCGCAGCTTTTGAAGAATATTGCTAATGCAATTAACAATAGGTAAGTTTTCATCCGTGTGGCTTCACAGCTTTTGCCATGGATGGGTTAGTAAATATAACCTCCTCTATTTCTATGGAGGAGGTTTTTTGTTATATTCTCCTTAGTTTTTCTCATTCTATATATTTCAATTCTAAATTGTTATAACATTGCAATTTGTACTTCTTTTTTTTCGAACCGAATATTAATTAATGTATCCTAATCTATATTACGCCTTCAAAGATTTATTTGGAGTTGAATGGTCGGGCCTGAAACTTGTAAATTCTTTTGGGTTTTTTGTTGCGCTGGCTTTTATCGCTGCGGCAGTGGTTTTAACATCGGAACTTAGAAGAAAAAGCAAAGAAGGGCTGCTTACCTATAAAGAAGAAAAAATAATTGTTGGTCAGCCGGCATCAATCGCTGAGTTGCTTTTAAATTTTTTCCTCGGATTTGTTTTAGGTTATAAGTTGATCGGCGCTTTTATAGACCGCAATGAACTGATAGATACACAATCTTATATTTTATCTTCCAGGGGAAGCTGGATTGCCGGTATTATCACCGGTCTTGTTTTTGCCTTTTTGAAATGGCAGGAAAAGAATAAAGTAAAACTTGCAAAACCTGAAGAGAGAATTGTAAGAATATGGCCGCAGGACAGGGTTGGAGATATGGTTATTTATGCTTTTATCTTTGGATTTATTGGTGCAAAAATTTTTCATAACCTCGAAAATCTTGACGACCTGATAAGAGATCCGGTTGGTTCTCTTATATCATTTAGCGGTTTAACTTTTTATGGCGGATTGATTTTCTCTACTATTGCTATATGGCGCTATTGCAAAAGAAACAATATGAATCCTATCTATGTTGCCGATGCTTTTGCACCTGCAATGATGCTTGCATATGCAGTTGGAAGAATGGGATGCCAGGTGGCAGGCGATGGGGATTGGGGTATTGTAAACAAGCATCCCAAGCCTTTTAGCTGGTTGCCCGATTGGGCATGGGCCTATAATTTTCCGCATAATGTAATAGGAGAAGGCATTCAAATTCCTAATTGTGTAGGTCAATATTGTGCTGAGTTGCCAAATCGCGTTTTTCCAACCTCTTTATATGAAATTATAACTTGCCTGCTGTTATTTGCTTTTTTGTGGAGCATACGCAAAAAAATAAAAATACCCGGAGTGCTAACCGCTATTTACCTGATTGTAAATGGAATAGAAAGATTTTTTATTGAACTTATAAGGGTAAATACTAAATATCATTTCTTTGGGATCAACCCTACTCAGGCAGAATTAATTGCCGCATTGTTAGTTATAAGCGGAATTATTTTATTAATTTATTTTACACGACAGAAGAAAGCACATCAGTTGGTAAGTTGATAATAAAAACAGGCTGTTTCAGGCGTACTCCTACTGGTGTAGGAAGGGCGGGAAGGTAAATTTAATTTCCTGCATCTATCTTTTCAAAAATCATTGCGCCGCTTTTACCAAATAATCTTAAGGCCAGTTCTTTGCCGGCTCCTTCCGTATTTTTAAAAACCATTTTTTCATTACTTACTGCAATTTTGTTTAAACCGCTTTTTACATTCACTGTCGCCTCATACCTGTCACCTTTTTTTATAAAAGCTATGTTGGCTACCGGGGTATTTGCATCAGCAACATCAACCCATTTAATATCACAATTTTTTAATTCTTTTATTATCTTTTCCGTCTGTTCATCATCAACACCGCTCGTAACCAGTTTCATTTGCATCGTTATTCCGCTGAATGGCAGCAACTGCGGATATTCTTCGTATAAGGCATTTGAATAAAAATTATAATCCCTATCGTTGCCTTCTTCGTCGCTGCCTTTTGATAAACCTTCGTACAACCTGCCTAAAAATAGTTTTTCATTTGCAGTGTCTAATCTCACCTCTTTAATCATCCGCCGGTAACCGTCCATAGCTTTGTCTTCATCGCCATTCATCCACTGCATCTGGTGCGTCATCAGGCGAAAATATCGTTGCAGGTTTTGACGGTTATCCGTCTTCTGATAGTTCTCATATTTTTTAATGAAGTAAGAAGGGCTGAAGTCTTTTATAAGGTAATAATCTTCATCAAAAGAAGTGGTACTTTCCCCGCAAAATAAGTCATATACAGTCCGGTCTCTTTCAGGATTAGCCGACAGTTGATTAATTAGAACATACTGCAAGAGCATCTTTTGAATTTTAAGAGATAACATTTTGTACAAAGATGAAGGCGAGTACCACCAGCCGACATTTTCAAATTTTACCAATGCTATCTTTCTTTCATCCAACTGCAGCTTTAGCAGATTGATGGTAAAATCATATTGGCTCTGGGTGAGAGTAGTGCCAATATGTACTTCTTTAAAATCAGCAGCTTTTTGCAAAACATACTCCGCGCTGTCGAGCTGGCCGTCATACATATAACTTCTGCAAAGCGCAATGTTGTACCAGCCAAAGCCAGGTGTTGAGCCTGCATTTTGAATAGCTTCCTTGCACAGAGCCATTGCATCTTTTGTTCTTCCTGCATATACATCAAGCATCGGAATATAGTAAAAAGGCTCTCTCAGCATTTTCTGCGTATACTTATATTTGTCCCTGTTCAAATATTCATCGGAAACGGCAAGTTCACCTATTTCCATTTTCATATTTCCATAGTTGTTCCACGAAACGGTGCCATTTTCTGCCAGGCGCTGGTAATAGTATTCACTGCTGTCGTAATTTTTATTGTAGCAATGAAGTAAGGCAAGGTAATGGTACACATTCATCTTGTCTGCCTCTGCCTGCCCCGGGCCAAACCAGATATCATTTATTGCCCTGTTTTTTTGTATCCTGCTTAGTGCATAATAACAGTAGTTAAAAGCTTCCTTTTCATTTTCTTCAACCGTATTTTTTAAAAAAGGGTATTTTTCAGAAGTAAAAAACCGGTTTCTGTGATATGTCCATGCCTTTATAGTGTTTACACCAAGATGGTCTTTGGGGAAATTATAGCTCGAAACATTATTTAAAACCCACATCACGCTGTCGGGCATTTCTATATTATCGTAATCTTCCCTTAGTGTGCTTGCAATTTGCAAAAAATCGATGTAGCGATTCATCGATTGCATATACTCCTGTGGAGAATTGAACAAATTTTTTAAACTTTTTCCATAGTCCTTTTGCAGCAATAAAAACGCTTTTCGAAGAGATGGGATAGCATATTTATAGCCAATAAAATCGCTGCTTTTATCTGATTTGTACATCCCTTCAAACATATAACCTACATAATAAGTACTGTCTAAGCGAATAAATTCCCGGCTTCTTGGTAATGCATCTTTATCTGCAGGATTTACCCCAACGCGTTTTGCATCAATTTCATAACGTGCGGTGGGATTGCCTTGTGCGAAAGAAATGTTGCACCCAAGGAGCAGGGAAATCAGCAAAAGCCAATAATTCATTTTAGTTCTTTTATATATAAATTTACTCAGGCAATTTCACTTATAATTTTCAAAAGTAATGAGAGTATAATGTTAATTAAACGGTGGCTAAATGTAAAACTTTCAATTTTTATGTTGAATAAAATTTTTGGTATGAAAGGGTAAATTTGTTTAAACAGCTTTGATAAGATGTTTTTTAAAATTTAGAGAACCGGATGCTGAAGAACGAATGTAATTTGAATAAGGCATTTTTGGGGGGAGGCGTATTTTTTTAAATAGTATTTGTAAAGTTTTATAAAACTCAAACAAGCCTGTGTTAAGCTGTCTTCCCTATTTGCTGACTCAGGAACCCGTTTATATTCAAAATTCTATTATTCCTTTATTAGCCTGGAATGTTCGGTTGTATTACAATAAGTGTCCGCTTTTGATACACCTGCTAAACAACTTGTTTTCTTTAAAAAATTCATAATCATAGTTTTATATTTACGGTATGTTTGTAGGTGAATAAGTTGTAAAAACAATGGAATGTTTAAAAACTACTTAAAAACTGCCATAAGAAACTTGTTAAGAAACAAAGCATTCAGCTTTATCAATATTATCGGGCTATCTGTTTCTGTTGCTTTTTGCCTGCTCTTGTTTATGCATATCAGATTCGAGCAATCTTTTGATACTTTTCATAAAAAGAAAAATCATCTCTTCAGATTGGAGATGACAAACTTATATGCGTTGGCCGATACTGCGAAACAAAAAGAAACACATTTTTTTTCGTTTCTTACAAAACAGGATGATGTAAATAATCAACTCGTTTTTCCATTAGTAGTAGCTCCTGAATTACAAAGCGCTTTTCCTGAAGTTAAAAGTATCACACGCTTAAAAGAAGAAGGCCCGCAATTGGTTAAAGCAAAAAATGAGGTATTTAAAGAGAAAAACATTTTATACACTGATAATAATTTTTTCAACAACTTTTCTTTTAAACTCAAACAAGGAAATGTTGCAACAGTATTTTCATCAAAAAATAATGTTGTTCTGTCTGAAACAACTGCCCGAAAATATTTTGGTAATGCCAATGCTGTAGGAAACACAATACAATTAATAAGTGATGACCCGCAGCTTTTTACTGTGGCAGGTATAGCTGAAGATGCGCCTGCAAATTCAAGTATACAATATCACCTGATACTGCAAAATATATCTTCTCCTGATTATGAGGAAAATATAAAAGAACGTTTTAACCATAGTACCCACCCTATGATAATTGAACTGGCACATGGTGCTAATGTTTTACAATTTGAGAAAAAACTAAACTTATGGGCTAAAAGTTATTTTGCTGATTATTTTAAGTTTTCAAAAGATGCAGATATTAGTAAATTTCATTTGTATTTACGACCTCTCGCTGATTGTCACTACAATGTTTCTGCAGGGTGGGGACATTATACCAATGCAAAAAATATTTATCAATTAGCCTGCCTTGTTATCGTTATCTTATTAATTGCTTCTCTTAACTATATTTTGTTAGCGGTATCAAATGCTTCTTCACGTTCGCAGGAAGTAGGTGTACGAAAAGTAATGGGGGCAAACAGGCGATCAATTATTATGCAATTTTGGGTAGAGACACAGGTTATTGCAGTGTTGTCTGTTTTAGCAGGATTAATATTAGCAAACCTATTTTTGCCTTTATTTAATTATGCCCTGGACACCCAATTAAGCTTTAGCAATTTCTCATCGAAAGAAATCGGGCTCGCTTTGGTAATACTTAGTTTCGTGTTAGGAATCCTGGCAGGTTATTACCCCGCACTGTTGATCTCGAAAATGAAGCCGGTAACAATCATTAAAAGTTTTCAAACGTTTAAGGCAAATCCACGTTTCTCCCGGGTACTGGTTATTGCTCAATATACAGCCTGCGTAGTTTTAATGATAGCTGCTTTTGTTATCAATAAACAAATGCGATACATAAACAACAAAGACCTCGGTTTTGACAAAGAACAAATAGTAATGGTAGAAAATGAAACATATGACGGTGATTTTATAAAAATAATTCATGACCGGTTCTATACGTTTGCACAATCAGAGCCATCAATCATACAATTTTCAGGAATATATGGCAGTTTGGACGGAACATCAGGTAATACAAACGGATTTATTTTAAATGGTGAGCAAAAATGGTTAAAGCAGCTTGGCGTTGATTACAATTATTTTGAGATGCTGGGATTAAAATTTATCAAAGGCAGACCGTTTTCAAAAGATATGAGCAGCGACTCTTCCAGCACTCAAAGAGCTTGTGTGGTTAATGAAACGCTTTTTAACATGTTAGGAAAAACTGCGAAGCTGGGAGAATATAATGAGCCAATAAGGGCGAGGATCATTGGTGTGGTAAAAGATTATAATTTTGAAAGTCTTTCACAAGAAATACAACCTCAACAACATGTTTTAGTAAGATCTTATATTCAACATTTTATGTTCAAAATAAAAGAAGGTCAGACACAGGAGACATTGGCTAAAATTGAAAAAGAATGGAAAGACGTTACTAAAAATTATCCTTTTGAATATACATTTCTCGATCAGACAATCGCTAAAATGTATGAACCGGAAATGCGATGGCAGAATATAATCCAGGCTTCCTGTTTCTTTGCTGTGTTGATTGCATGCATGGGTCTGTTTGGATTGTCAGCTATTAACGCAATGAACAGAACCAAAGAGATAGGTATCAGAAAAGTATTGGGTGCAAGTGTGCAGGATATAATAACAATGTTATCTGGAAGTTTTCTTATCATGATCGCTATTGCTATATGCATTGCCACGCCTGTTGCCTGGTGGTTGATGAATAACTGGCTCGAAGATTTTGCTTATCGCATTAATATAAGTTGGTGGATATTTGTGATTACAGGCATTGCAGCATTAGTGATAGCTCTTGCAACTGTAATTTTTCAGGCTCTTAAAGCAGCAAATGCAAATCCGGTAGAAAGTTTGAGAGCAGAATAGTCGGAACCTGGATTTGGAAGGATTTATCGGATTGTGAGGAAATTGTCTGAACTGGGGTGGGTGGGATATTGGGATTTGCGGGATGAGTAGAACCGTAATTTATTGTAGTTTCAAAATTAAACCAAAAGATCAAGGTTTTGCCCCTCTCTGCGAGGAGAGGGGTTGGGGTGAGGCAAAAAAAAAATGATAACAAAAAATTTTACGCAATAAGATGCTTTTAAAAAATGCTTCTATATTAATTATTGATGATGATCCTGATGTATTAACCGCGGTGAGGTTGCTGCTAAAAACTGAAGTAAAAGAGGTCCTTACAGAAAAGAACCCCGAAAATTTGCGTTCAATTTTGGCTAAGCAATCATTCGATATCATTATGCTCGATATGAATTTTACCAGTTCTATCAATACGGGTAATGAAGGTTTATTCTGGCTAAGAAAAATTAAAGAATTTAAGTCTGAAGCTGCGGTAATAATGATTACTGCTTATGGAGACATTGATTTGGCTATCCGATCTTTAAAAGAAGGTGCAGCAGACTTTGTGGTAAAACCATGGCACAACGAAAAGCTGTTAATAACCATAAAAGAGGCTTTGAATAAAAAAACGAATGGAAAGGCAAATGAAATACCGGTAAAGTTTGAGTCCATAATAAACAGGGAGTTGCTTGGTGAGTCGGGGGTAATGCAGGAGATTTTTTATAAAATACAGAAAATTGCTCCTACTGATGCAAACATTTTAATACTTGGCGAAAACGGAACGGGAAAAGATCTGATAGCAAAAGCTATTCACCAGCAATCATTAAGAGCAAACAAGCCTTATATAAAAGTGGATGTAGGCGCACTGACGGAAACTCTGTTTGAAAGCGAATTATTTGGGCACAAAAAAGGAGCATTTACCGATGCACGGGAAGACCGTGCAGGAAGATTTGAAGCCGCAAACGGAGGTACACTTTTTCTGGATGAAATTGGTAACATATCGCTTCACCAGCAGGCCAAGCTATTGAGCATTTTACAAAACAGGCAGGTGATGCGTTTAGGAGATAATTATGCTGTTCCGATTGATATCCGTTTGATTTGCGCGACCAACGTTCCCTTGCAGGAACTGGCAAATGAAAGCAGGTTTCGAAAAGATCTGGTATACCGGATTAATACAGTCGAAATAATGGTGCCGCCGCTGCGCAGAAGGGGAAATGATATTATTATTCTGTCCGATTATTTTAGTAAATTTTATTGCAATAAGTATTTAAAACCCTGCGCCCAATTTGATCAGGGCGCAACTGATAAATTATTGCATTATAACTATCCGGGCAATGTAAGAGAGTTGCAATATACCATAGAAAGAGCGGTGATAATGGCTGAAGGGGAGGTGCTTAAAGCAAATGATATTATTTTTTCTCCCATTGAGTCTTCAAAAGCCGCAGACGACGAGCCCATTGAATTGAATTTAGGTTCAGTAGAAAAAAATACGATATTGAAAGTTATAGAAAAGCACAGCGGAAATATTTCAAAAGCAGCAAAAGAGCTTGGCCTTACAAGAACTGCTTTGTACAGGAGGCTGAGTAAGTATGATATTTAAATGGAGATGATAAGGGTAGGGGGTAGGAAGTAGGAAGTAGGAGATAAGACACTTACTTCTCCTGACTTCTGCCTTATTTTTTATTTTTTACTTTTTACTTCTTATTTCCTCTTTCCTGCTTCTTACTTCCAACTTCCTACTTTTGCACTTATGTCGTATATTTCGCTGGAAGAGTGTTTACTGGATCTCGAAAAAAATAAATACCTGGTAAGGATTCGGGAAGAAGTTGATCCTTATCTTGAAATGGCTGCTATTCATCTTCGCGTACACGAAGCAGGTGGCCCGGCCTTGTTGTACGAGAATGTAAAAGGAACAAAGTACAGGGCAGCATCAAACATATTTGGCTCACTTGAAAGAAGTAAATTTATATTCAGAGATACTTTGGCATCAGTACAAAAACTGATAGAATTAAAAAATGATCCGATAAAAGCCTTAAAGCAACCTTTTAAAAATCTTAATGCAGGCTTAGCTGCTTTGAAAGCTTTGCCTTTAAAAAATCCTTTATCAAAACCTGTTCTTGCTGATGAAATCAGTATTTCGGATTTACCGTTGATTCATCACTGGCCCCTGGATGGCGGTGCATTTGTCACATTGCCGCAGGTATATACAGAAGACATAGATCAGCCCGGAATTATGAAGGCCAATCTTGGCATGTATCGCATACAATTAACTGGAAATGAATATGAATTAAATAAAGAGATTGGGCTGCATTACCAGTTGCACCGCGGCATCGGAATTCATCAAGGCAAAGTCAATAAAAAAGGGCAGCCATTAAAAGTAAGCTGTTTTGTTGGCGGCCCGCCATCACATACTTTATCAGCCGTCATGCCTTTGCCCGAGGGCATCAGTGAGATGACTTTTGCCGGTGTTTTGGGCGGCCGGCGTTTCAGGTATGTGTATAACGATGGTTTCTGCATCAGTACCGATGCAGATTTTGTAATCACCGGCGAAGTTTATCCCGGAGAAAATAAACCTGAAGGTCCTTTTGGTGATCATTTGGGCTATTACAGCTTACAACATTCTTTTCCGTTGATGAAGGTTAGAAAAGTATTTGCACGGAAAAATGCTATCTGGCCTTTTACGGTAGTTGGGCGGCCGCCGCAGGAAGATACAAGTTTTGGCAAGCTGATACATGAGATTACAGGCGATGCCATTCCGCAGGAGATACCGGGATTGAAAGAAGTGCATGCCGTGGATGCAGCAGGTGTGCATCCTTTGCTGCTTGCTATTGGCAGCGAAAGATATACTCCCTATATGCCTTCAAAACAACCTGCAGAAATTCTTACAATCGCTAATCATATCCTTGGTACGGGGCAATTAAGCCTCGCTAAATTTCTATTTATTACAGCCGATGATACTAACCGGCTTACAACAAATAATGTCTTGGAATTTATGCAATATATGCTTCAGCGCATCGACCTGGCGCATGATGTTCATTTTTATACAAACACAACTATAGACACACTCGATTATTCAGGAACAGGTTTAAACAGCGGCAGCAAAGTAGTGTTTGCGGCTTATGGTGATGTAAAAAGAAATTTATGCACAGAAGTACCCGGGGCCTTAAAGTATCTTCAGCACTTCGAAAATCCACAGCTATGCATGCCCGGCGTTGTGTCTTTGCAAACGAGGTCTTTTACAACTTACGATGCTGCACGCAATGAAATGCAGGCGTTGAATAAACAATTAAAAGAAAAAACAGCAGAGCTGCATCAAACGGTCACTATCATCATTTGTGACGACAGCAGTTTTGTCAGCAGCGCACTGAATAACTATTTATGGGTAACTTATACAAGGTGCAATCCTGCTAATGATATTTATGGTGTAGATTCATTTACAGTAAATAAGCACTGGGGATGCAATGGCCCGCTTATAATTGATGCACGCATAAAACCTCATCATGCTCCGCCTGTTGAGAAAGATCCTTCCATAGAAAAGAAAGCAGACAGGCTTTTTAGCAAAGGCGGAAGCTTGTACAATGTTATATAAACAAAAAAGCCCGGCTGAAGCCAGGGCTGATTAAAATAGTTATTGTACATCTTTAGCTAACCGTAAAGCTAACCGATTTATCTCCCCATAACAAAGTAACTTTTCCATCCTTACTTATGTCAAAAGTCATCTTTTCGGTAGAAGAGGGTGCTTTTCCGGTTTCAGTCTCTACTCTTAACGCATCTGCAGCTTCGGAATATTCTGTGCCCCATTGGTTCCATGTTTTATTAAAAATGATTGTCCAGTTTTTCTCACCGGGAATGCTGTACAAGCCGTATTTACCTGCCGGTAAAGGTTTACCATTTATTTTTGCATCCTTCGATATTTCAAAAACAGTAGCTTCATTTGCGCCTGTACGCCAGACTTTTCCGTAGGGAGCTATTTCTTTTCCTATCGTTCTGCTTTTCACGTTCGGTTGACTGTAATCTATCGTAATAGTATTGCCATCAGAAGTAGTTGCCGATACCTTGGCAGGCGGGCTTGGCCTTTTCGATTTGTCTTCCTGGGCAAGGCTTTTCAAACTAATAAATAAGGCTGACAAAATGAGAGAATACATCAAAATCTTTTTCATAAAGGTCTTTTTATAATTTTATAAGAATTAAAAATAAGTCGATAAAATGCTTTAATCATAAAAAAATTTGTAAAATAAGATGCTGAATAAAGGCTATTTACAATTCTTATTGAAACAAAAATAATGGAATTTTAAGTTGATAAAATGAATTATAGTTGTTAATGTTTCAAAACGTAAAAGGTGTCGTTTAAACGCATATAAATTTAGTTAGCTATTATGATAGGGGTAAAATTATTTTAAAAAAAGAATGAAAAAAATAAACCTTTCAGCAATTAAAAACGTCTATTCATATGACTCCAATCAATACTGATTTTTGAGCATAACAATTTAAAGAGTTGTTGTGCAATAAATAAATTAAGTTAATACAATATTCTGCAACATCGGTTAAGAGAAAAAACCACGGGTTAAAATAAAAACAACAAAATAAACATTTGTAGTAAAAATGGCTTTTTCTAAAAATTAGCTTATGAGAAGTAGTATTACAGTTAACCAAATGATGCCTGAAGTATTTATGCAGGAAAGTTCCGACAGACAAGATGAGAGTATTTCAAATGCTGACACAGACTTAGCAGCAAGAATTGCAGCATTAGAAGATGAACTTAGAAAGAAAAAAGCCGCTGCCGAAAAAGGCGCTAAACTAATGCAGATAATATGGGGAGATCAGTTTCAGAGTGACTCATTGCATTAAAGCATTTCAACGAATATGCTATAAAATTTATATAAATACGCGAAGGTCACCCAACGATAATATCATGAGAAATTTCTGCCGTCAACAGAAAATAACCGGTTTTTAAAATACACCTGCTTTCCATCTATAGTATAAACAGCCTACTTTTGCGGCTGTTTAATATTAAAAGATGAATGGAAAGCTGAAGCGACTGGCGCGTGAACTGCAAGGTGAGCTATATTTTGATAAAAGAATGCGTATTTTATATGCTACAGATGCATCGGCCTATCGTGAAATGCCGCTTGCTGTGGCAATACCACAAACGGTAGCAGATATTAAAAAACTCATTGCTTTTGCACATGCGGAAAAGACATCTCTCATACCCCGCACAGCCGGTACATCGCTTGCCGGCCAGGTAGTGGGCAAAGGCATTGTGGTAGATGTATCTAAAAATTTTACAAAAATACTCGAACTTAATACTGATGAAAAATGGGTTCGTGCAGAACCAGGTGTGATACGCGATGAACTAAATATGTTTTTGAAACCTCACGGATTATTTTTTGGCCCGGAAACATCCACAGCAAACCGTGCAATGATTGGTGGCATGGTGGGCAATAATTCCTGCGGGTCAAACTCCATTGTCTATCGCAGCACCCGCGAACATTTACTGGAAGTAAAAGCTTTGCTAAGCGACGGGTCAGAAGCGGAATTTAAAGCGCTTGATATTGAAGAATTTCATGCAAAATGTGAAGGTGAATCGTTAGAGGCAAATATTTATAAAACACTCCGAAGCTTATTAAGCAATTACGAAAACCAGGAAGAGATAAGAAAAGAATTTCCAAAAAAAAGTGTTGAAAGAAGAAACACGGGTTATGCAGCAGATGTATTGCTTGAAACTGCTCCTTTCACTTTTGGTGGTGAAGATTTTAATTTTTGTAAGCTGATAGCAGGTTCTGAAGGAACACTTGCTTTCATTACTGAAATAAAATTAAATGTAAGCCCTTTGCCTCCTGAAGAAGCAGGGTTGCTTTGTGTACACTTTAATACAATAGATGAAGCCTTACGTGCAAACCTCATAGCCCTTAAATACAAGCCAGGTGCAAGTGAACTGATAGATCATTACATTCTTGAATGTACAAAAGATAATAAAGAACAAATTCAGAACAGGTTTTTTGTACAGGGCGATCCGGGAGCTATACTGGTAATAGAATATGCAAGGAGCAGCAGAGATGAAGTAATTGAAATAGCCCGGCAGGCAGAAGCTGATATGCGTGCCGCAGGACTTGGTTATCATTTTCCATTGTTGTTTGGAGCTGATACAAAAAAAATATGGACGCTGCGCAAAGCCGGGTTGGGATTGCTAAGTAATCTGCACGGAGATGACAAAGCTGTACCGGTAATAGAAGATACTGCGGTAGACGTAAATGACCTGCCTGCTTACATCCGTGACTTTAATGAAATATTAAAGAAGTATAATCTGCATTCGGTTCATTATGCACATGCCGGTTCCGGGGAGATACATTTGCGGCCAATCATTAATTTGAAAACAGCAGAAGGCAATAAATTATTCAGAACAATTGCAGCGGAAATCGCCGGGCTTGTTAAAAAATATAGCGGCTCACTAAGCGGCGAACATGGCGATGGCAGACTGCGGGGCGAGTTTATAGAGCAAATGGTAGGAAAAAAAAATTATCAGCTCTTAAAAGAAATTAAGTATAGCTGGGATCCTGATAATATTTTCAACCCGAATAAGATTGTAGATACGCCTTCAATGAATACTATGCTTCGGTACACTCCGGGCCAGAAAACACCTGAATTTAAAACTGTCTTCCGCTTTCCTGACCAGGATATACTGCAGCATGCAGAGCAGTGCAATGGTTCAGGCGATTGCCGGAAGACTCAATTATCTGGCGGAACAATGTGTCCGTCATTTATGGCTACGCGAAATGAAAGAGATACTACGAGGGCAAGAGCAAATATTTTAAGAGAATTTCTTACAAATTCAGCAAAGCTGAACAGGTTTGATCATAAAGAAATAAAAGATGTGATGGATTTGTGTATAAGCTGTAAAGGCTGCAAATCTGAGTGTCCTTCAAATGTGGATATGGCAAAACTGAAAGCGGAGTTTCTGCAGCATTACTATGATGCTAATGGTATTCCTTTCCGCACAAAACTAATTGCCAATTTTAATAATTCAGCAAAGTTGGGAGCTATAATGCCTGGTGTGTACAATTTTGCAATGACCAACAAAGGCATAAGTAACATAGTAAAAAGATTTTCAGGTTTTGCAGTTGAACGCTCGATGCCGACGATGTATAAAATTACTTTAAGAAAATGGTTTGAAAGGCATAAGCGGGAAGTGGCAGGCAGGAAGGAGATGACGGATGACAGATGGTTGATGACACCATCAGCCATCAACGGTCAACGGCCAACGGTCAACCGACAACTGTCGTCTTCAAAAAAGGTGTATCTGTTTTGCGACGAGTTTACAAACTATAATGATACAGAAATAGGGATTAAAGCAATTTTATTGCTGGAAAAATTAGGATATGAAGTAGAAATACCGAAACATGAAGAAAGCGGAAGGGCGTGGCTATCGAAAGGTTTGTTGCGTGATGCAAAGAAAATAGCACAAAAAAATATTGAACTGCTAAGCGCGATAGTCAATGAAAACGCACCATTGATTGGTATAGAGCCTTCTGCCATTCTTACCTTTCGTGATGAGTATATAGACCTTGCTGACAACGATCAACTGCAGTTGGCTAAAGAATTATCTTCTAATGTATATATGATAGATGAGTTTATTACAAAAGAAACAGCTAAGGGAAATATTAGTAAGGAACAATTTACAAAGGAGAAAAAACTGGTAAAACTGCATGGGCATTGCCAGCAAAAAGCCTGGGGCGCCTTGTCTGCTTCAGAGTGCGCATTATCGCTGCCTGAAAATTATACAGTTGAAACGATTCCATCCGGTTGTTGTGGTATGGCAGGTTCATTTGGCTATGAGAAAGAACATTACGGCATATCAATGCAGATAGGAGAATTGGTGTTGCTGCCGGCAGTAAGAAAGCAACCTGATTATGTTATCATTGCAGCTCCGGGCACAAGTTGCAGACACCAGATAAAAGATGGCACAAAAAGGAAGGCAAAGCATCCTGCAGAAATTTTATACGAGGCTTTAGTGTAAAATATTCTTTTAGTCGATAACCTTAAAAAAACTTTGTTTAGAAAAAAGCTTCGAAATAAATTGAAGTTATCTTGGTCAGGCTTTACCTCTAATCATTTGTCTTTAGTGTTTGCTGTACCATGTTAATGATGCTTTTATCCAGTTCTTTTGCGGAGGTTTTTATGTATTCAATTATTTTGCAGTTAGAAGGGCTTAGAGGATTTTCGTGGTCAAGAATTTCTGTCAATCCCAAAATATTTGCTAAAGGCACTCTTACTTCGTGCGAAGTGATGAAAGCAATTTCTCTGAGTTGGCTGTTTTGCTGTTCAATCTTTTTTTCCCGCATTTTACTTTCTGTGATATCTTGTAAAAAACATCCAACGGCAAATATTTTTTTATTTGCATTAAAAATTGGGTTAAATCTTACTCTGGCAAAATGAGAGGTGTTATCAATGTTAAAATCCATATCAACAGAGAATTTTTCACCGTTTAAAGCTCTTTCATATAAAGCTTTCCAGGTGTCGTCAAAGGCATTCTTTTCACCATCATTGAAAGCCACTTTTCCATTCCACACTTCTTCGCCAAAATAATGTTTATACCATTTTTTGAAAGGTTCATTGAAAGTGAAATACCTGAAATCACAATTGATTGACCAGATAAGATCTTCTGTATTGTTTATTAAAGCAGAAAGGTTTTGTTCGTTTTGGTAAATTTTTAATTTATCTTCCTTTTGCCTGGTGATATCTCTGAAAATAACACAGAAACCTCCCTTCTCAAATGGATAAGCGGAAACGCTGTACCAGTTTTTTGTTCTTTCATAATACGTTTCAAACTGCAGCGTCTTGCTTTTCTGCATTTCCAATGAATATTGCTTATATAAAAACTTCTCTTTCATACTGGGAAAAAGATAAAACAACTTGTGACCTTCAACTTTTTCAACATTCACTTCTACCATTTTTGCAAACAGTTCGTTTGCCTTTTCGATCGTTAAATCATAACTAAGTATAAAAAAGCCATCGGTGACACTGTTAAGAATAAGTCTTAATTGCTTTTCTTTCCGGTTTAGTTCTGTCTTTGCATTTTCCAGTTCTGTAATATCACTTACTGAAATAAGCGTTTTGTGCGCGTTTTTTATTTCGATTTCTCTTGTTGTTTCCCTACATATAATTATTTCCTTATTTTTTTTCTGATGTTTATAAATATTTGATTTTTCGTCTTCGCAATCAGTAATTACACGCAAATCTGCGATTGACATCTTTGTAAACTCCTCTTTCGTATAACCGTAGGTATCTATAGCCGCTTTATTTACGTAGCAAATTTTTTTTGTTGCAGCATTAATCAGCATCAAAGAAGTGGGTATGTTATAAAACAAATCCTCATATTCTGCTTCGGATTTTACAACGCGTTTATTTGAAAACTTCATTATGAAGTGCGTAAAAAATGCAACTGCTGCAATAAAAACACCCGCTTCAATAGTCTGGATGTTTGTGATTGAAAATGATGAACCATTATTTTGAAAATGTAAAAAATAATAATCATTAAAAATGATCCAAATTATACTTATTAAGAAAAAAGAAAATAGTATTTGTATTTCAGAGCGCCTGATCTTTATCATGTCTCGAAGGTAGCTTAAGCAATTATAAATGGCATAGTATAAACACGTGTTGAAAATACGCAATGATATCGCAACCTGCTGATCCTCTTAATGTTAATCCGGAAAACTGAACGCTTTTTGTCTTGCTTAAGTGCTTAATAATATCATTGTATAAGCGCAAAGGTATTTCCGTCAAACAATCCTTTGTCACTAAGCTTTAAGTGAGGTATTACAAGCAGCGCCATGAAAGAAAGTGTCATAAACGGGGAAGACAATTTGGTTCCCAGGCTTTTAGCCATTTCATCTATCTCTGTATATCGTTTTGCTACCAGGTATCCATCTTTATCACTCATCAAACCTGCTACCGGTAAGTCTAAAACCATTGATGCATTTTTGTTTACACAACTTATTCCGCCTCTTTCTTTTATTACAAGATTAACTGCTGCGCAAATGCTTGCGTCATCCGCACCTACAGCTATAATATTATGGCTATCATGAGCGACGGTTGATGCTATGGCTCCCTCTCTGAAACCAAAATTTTTAATCCATCCGATTGAGACAGGAGCGCTGTTATACCGGTTAATAACAGCAATTTTTAAAATGTCTTCGTTAATATTGCTGTAAAGAAAACCATCATTTTTTTGCAGCACTGAAAGCGGCACTGACAGGTAGTTTGTAATAAGTTGTCCGTCCAGGGCTTCTATTACCAATACTTTATCATTTTTTACTGTGTCTGCGCACACGCCAAAGTTGTCAGCGCGTTTAAGTGTACAGTTAAATTGGTTTATACTTTTTGCAGAAACAGAAGGTATTTTTGTTACCCCGTTTTCAGCGGCTAACTTCCCATTTATATAGGTTTGAAGTATGTTGAAACCTGTTAAATCTTGCGCAATAATAAAATCAGCGGGATCGCCGGTACGCAGCAAGCCAACATTAAGTTTATAATGAAGCACAGGATTTATGCAGGCAGCTTTTAAAACCTTAAAAACGTCAATACCTTTTGCTACTGCTCTCGCACACAGGGTATTAATATGCCCTTCCAGCAGGCTGTCGGGATGTTTATCGTCGCTGCAAAACATCATGTTATCATAATGTTCGTGGAGCAAGCCGGCAAGTGCTTCAAAATTTTTAGCTGCACTGCCTTCCCTGATTAGAATCTTCATTCCATACTTAAGTTTGTCAAGCGCTTCTTCGGCCGTGTAGCATTCATGATCTGTGCTTATTCCGGCTTCAATATATTGCTTTGCTTTTTCTCCGCGCAATCCTGGTGCGTGACCATCAGCCGGCTTGTTCATTTTATGTGCCGCTGCTAATTTTTTAAATACTTCTTCATCTTTATTTAATACTCCCGGAAAATTCATCATCTCGCTCAGGTATTTAATATCATCCCGCCTGAGCAGCTGTTCAACATCTTTCGAATCTAAGGTGGCTCCGGCTGTTTCATAAGTGGTGGCAGGCACACAACTTGGGGCGCCAAAGTTGAATTTGAAAGGCACTTCTTTACCATTTTCTATCATAAATTCAACGCCTGCTAAACCACAAACATTTGCAATTTCGTGCGGATCACTCACAGTTGCAACGGTACCATGTACCACAGCAAGCCGCGCAAACTCAGAAGGAACGAGCATACTGCTTTCTATGTGGACATGACTGTCAATAAAGCCGGGCAAAATATAATTATGAAAAGTCTCATTTTCAGCCTTACTAATTCTTTTTATAATTCCATCCTCAATATCAATGATTGCAGGATAAATTGTCCTGTTTAATATATCCACAACATTGCCTTTTACAGAAAAAAGGGTTTTCATAAATAGTTATTTAAAAAGTAATTAAAAAAAATTAGGAATGGTTTTTACAAAAACCGCCAGATGAAGTTATAAACAGGATTAGATACCTGACATGAATTTTGAAAGAAAAATTAGTAACGCATCATACAACAAATAAATGATTTTATCTTAATTATGTTTTTTGTAAAATAAAATGGCGCTGACAGAGACAATAGTCATACATAAAAAAAAGTAATAAAACAATTAACCCCGCTTTTTTGCGGGGTAATTTTTTTTGTTTTTCCGTTAACCTTCATATGGTTTTTCAAGGTGATCGGAAAGGTTTTTCGTCTCCTGGTTTTTACAGGATTCTTTTTGGATTTTTTGGTCTTTCGGCAAATTGGATAAAACGGGGCAATTCAAATAGCAGGGGTACACTGTATTTGATAAGTCAAAGTTATAACCTTTATTTTTATATGATAAGTCCTTTAAGCTTTTGAAATACCCCAATCAGACGCAAATAGAACCACGATTGCTAAAAATTTGTAAAGATGACAATAAATTGAGATAAAAAGAATATGCAGGTTTAAAAAAAAGGTTGCAACTTTTATATCCTGTTGTTTTGGCAGTTTTTGTGGTGTTCAATTTTGTAATAAATCTGGTCTTCTTTGTTTTGTTCGTAGCAAGGACTGCTCCTCCCGCCATTCATCCACTTTTTTCGGATCGCCCTGCATCAGTACATCAGGTACTTTCCATCCCCGGAAGTCAGCAGGTCGAGTGTATACAGGAGGGGCAAGTAAGTTATCCTGAAAAGAATCGAAAAGTGCGGAAGTTTCGTTGTTTAGTACGCCTGGTATCAGTCGGCCAATAGCATCAACGACTACTGCTGCCGCAAGTTCGCCACCGCTTAAAACATAGTCTCCTATGGAAATTTCCATCGTTACATAATGTTGTCTTATCCTTTCATCTATACCTTTATAATGACCGCAAATAATAAGCAGGTTTTCTTTTAAAGATAAACGGTTAGCAGCTTTTTGGTCAAACCGTTTGCCATCAGGAGTCATATAGATTATTTCATCATATTTTTTATTTTTCTGCAAATCCTCAATTGCATCTGCCAAAGGCTGGCACATCATTACCATGCCTGCACCACCGCCAAACTGGTAATCGTCTACCTGTTTTTGTTTATGAATACTATAATCACGAAGGTTAATAACATTAACTTCAAACAAGCCTTTTTCTTTTGCTCTTTTCAAAATTGAGTGGGCGAAAGGGCTTTCAAGCAAAGCAGGTACCACAGTGAGAATGTCAATTTTCATCCGGCAAAATTAATGGATGCCGGGCTTGCAAATATATTATACGATAGAATTAACTCTCTTCAACAAAATCATCCAGGTCTCTTCTTTCTTTTTTGGTAGGCCGGCCAATTTTGCTCAGCCTTTTACCTGTATGAAAGGATGCAGGTTGAGTTTTTGTAATATCAGGATCTTCTTCAGGCGTAAGGTCTATATAATATTTTATTGCTTCAGCATATTGTACCCTGTTTGCAAGTAAGCCTGTCACCTGTATTATCCATTTTTTTGCTTCTGTTTTTACTTCGTATTCGTCTGCTATGCTCACAGCTTTGGAGGCTTTCACCGGTTCGCCGCGGAGTCTTACTTTGCCTTTTTCACAGGCTTCTGCAGCAAGGCTTCTTGTTTTGAATAATCGTATTGACCACAAATATTTATCTATCCGTAATTTTTCTTTCTGTTCCGGCATTGCTTATAGTTTTTTTGCTGCTGTTGCAATTGTATGTTTTACATTATTCCAGTTGTACTTAAAAAAACACTTTGGATCAAAGTCCTTGTCAGCATCAAGAAAATAAAATAAGCTTCTGACAGCAAGCATGGCTGTAGCATCTTTAAATTTATCTAAAAAAAATCCAATCATGTCTGGTAATGTAAAATGATTCATTAAACAGTATAAATCAATAAAATCCCGTTTTCTTCCTCTTGCAGTTATTGCTGAGATTTTCATGGCGGCAATGTCTTTCAGTGATGCCATTCTAATGCTATTTTCTTCAATACTTTGTCCAATTATTTTTGATGGCTGAAACACAAAATCCGTTTTTACTTCTCCTATATCAACTAAAATTGCATGGCCCATTAAATGACGAATAGAGATATCATAATCTACTCTGATTATATTAAGTAAAAATTCTGTATCGAATTTTATTGTGGTAAATAAGTCAATATCTGTAGATGTTCTATGCCCTAATTGTAAAGCTAAAGCTGTGCCGCCTACCAACAAAAATTCTTCTGTATATGATTTTGACTGTAATGATTGTATTACAGATAAGGTATTTGATTCAACTGTTTCTGTGTATAGCATTTTAAATCATCTAATGGTATATCAAAGTAGCCACTCACAAAATAAATTGTTTTTTCACTAAACCATCTGGCTTTTTTTACACAATCAATTACAGTTTCTGTTCCATAAAAATCTAATAGTTCCTTGAATTCATTCCATGAACCTCTTTCAATAACGCGTTCTGTTATAGCTTGTTTGTGCTTTAAAATACTTATATGACTGACATCAGTATCCCAAAAAAGATGTTTATTTGAAAGCAATTTCATTTCCTTCGGTTTACATGCAATTTACATATTCTTTTAAAATGTTGATTAGAGTAGCCGCGGTCATTAGAAAATTATAAATTTTAACAATAGTTGAAAAAAGCTCAATAAAGATTTTCAGTCAAAACGGAGCGTCGCCACAAATGTCGCTTCCTGTTCTGAAGATAGTAACAAAAAAAATCCCGGCAGAAAAAATAACCGGAAATATGTTTGAGAATAATTTATGGGTCTTTTATTTTTTCATCTCTGCGAAATATTTATGAAAGTAAGGAACGGTTTCTATGCCTTTGTAGAAGTTATCAAGTTCAAATTTTTCGTTGGGGCTGTGCAGGTTGTCGCTGTCTAATCCAAAGCCTAAAAACACTGTTTTTAAACCCAGCACACTTTCAAACAGTGCAGTGATAGGAATGCTGCCGCCTCCGCGAACCGGAATGGGAGCTTTGCCAAAAGTGGCCTCAATAGCTTTGGACGCAGCGTGGTATTCTATACTGTCAACCGGCGTGAGATAAGGGTCGCCGCCATGGTGCTCCATAGCTTTAACCGTAACATAGGGAGGAGCGGTTTTCTCAATATAATCTATAAGCAGTTTAGTCATTTTTTTGCTTGTCTGGCCTGGTACAAGGCGGCAACTGATTTTTGCATGCGCCTTACCTGGTAACACTGTTTTAGCGCCTTCGCCCATATATCCGCCCCAGATTCCATTTACTTCCAGCGTTGGCCTTATGCCTGTTCTTTCGTTAGTAGTGTAGCCTTTTTCGCCCCATAGTTCTTTCACGCCAAGGTCTTGTTTATATTCTTCCTCATTATATGGCGCTTTGGCCATTTCTGCTCGTTCTGCTTCACTTGCTTCGATAACATCGTCATAAAAACCGGGTATGGTTACGTGATTGTTTTCATCGTGAAAGCCGGCAATCATTTTTGCAAGTATGGTAATAGGGTTTGCAACCGCACCGCCATACACACCACTGTGCAGATCGCGATCAGGCCCCGTTACTTCCACCTCAATATAACTAAGTCCCCGCACGCCGACGTCTATACTTGGGTTTTGTAAACTTAGCATCGCGGTGTCACTTATTAAAATAACATCTGCTTTCAGCATTTCCTTCTTTTCTTTTATAAAAATACCCAGGTTCGGGCTTCCGACTTCTTCTTCACCTTCGATGATAAACTTCACATTCGTTGGAAGGCTGTTTGTTTTCACCATTGTTTCAAATGCTTTTATATGCATGTAAAACTGCCCTTTATCGTCGCATGCGCCCCTGGCAAAAATTTTTCCATCTTTTACAACCGGCTCAAATGGACCACTGTTCCAAAGGTTCAATGGGTCTGCGGGCTGCACGTCATAATGTCCGTAAACCAAAACAGTTGGTTTTGACGGGTCTGTAATTTTTTCTCCATAAACTACCGGGTAGCCCGCAGTTGAAAAAATTTCAGCTTTATCTGCACCTGCCTGCAATAGTTTTTCTTTAACTGCATCAGCACATAGTGACATGTCGTCTTTGTGCTCACTCCGTGCACTTACACTTGGTATGCGGAGAAGCCCGAGCAGTTCATTTAAAAAACGGTCTTTGTTTTCTGTTTGAAATTGTTTCCAGGTTTGCATAGCTGCAAAATTTGATTATTGGAAGGGATTAGAAAAAGCCGGGCGAATATATGGAGAAATGTAACGCACTTAATTATTTAAAAAAATATAAAAATATAAAATGATTTAATAAATTAGAATAACTTTCCGGAATAATTTTATCTTTAATATATACTGCAATATCAACTTTTGACAATTAAAAGGTTGAGCTATAATTTTATAATCTACAATAATAAAAAAAACAACAATGAAAACTTCTTTTTTATCTTTTTGTATGGTGGCATCTTCTCTTTTTTTATTTACACATTGTAAAAAAGATGATTCTTCACCATCAAATACTGCTGCTGTTAACTATAGCCCTTTAACTGTTGGCAGCAGCTGGACTTATAACTATACAGAAGGCACTTCTCCCACAACTACATTTACATCTACAGTTACAGACAAGGATACAGCAGTCAACGGGAAAACTTATAAAGTATTGAGCAGTTCTGACGACTCCGGGAACAGGTATCTTGCCAAGGTTGACAGTAATTATTATCGATTTGCTTCATTTGCCGGAATTGGAAGTTTTGAAGAATTGTACCTTAAAGATAACCGTCCTGTAAACAGTACCTGGACGAACACAGTTACATTTACTATTCCCGGATCTCCAATTCCTCTTAGTGCTAATCTCGTATACTTAGTGAAAGAAAAAGGAATAGCTTATGATGTTAACGGGAAACAATATAAAGACGTAATACACATAAGTGTAGATATAAATCTTTTGGGCAGTTCTATTGGCGGAGGTGATTTTTATTATGCGCAGGGCATAGGATTGATTGAAAATCAAATTGCAGTCACTGCTCCCGGACAATCTGCATATATAACAAAACAACAGTTGATTTCTTATGTAATTAAGTAAATATTTTATTTTTTTAGAAATTAAAAAATTGCATAAAAATTCTCTTTTATATTTCAGTATTTTAATTAGTTTTGTTTCACGATTGCGGTTTCAAGCCATCTATCAGCCTTTGTGGTTTTTCTCACTCTGAGAGAAGATACTGCAGAGGCTGAGCCAATTATAGAAGGTTCTTTTCTAAAATATTTCAGTCTTTCAACTCGCTGCCTTTTTAACCCGGAAATTAAGTATCAATTGAATAACATGAAAAAGCAATGCCATCTTCAGCAGCGCTTTTTTTTAAATCGAATTTTTTTCCTCCAAAAAAGTCGTTTTTTATAAAACATGTTTCATGTTCGCTTCTTTTTGTTTTCTGAAAGTACCTAAAAAAACTGCCAGTTTTTTTATTGACCTGTAATAATACTCCTGGTTAAATAACTGCGAGTCTTTCATGGCTTTGTAAGTGAGAAAAACACCAATGGGAATTAATACACCAGTGGACATCCACATGCCCACAAAGGGTGAGAGTACATCTCCTTTTACAAACTTTTCGCCAAAAGTATTTAGCAGGTGAAAGACCACAAAAAAAATGACTGCAAAAACCAAAGGTGTGCCAAGTCCTCCCTTTCTTATAATTGAACCCAGGGGCGCTCCTATTAAAAACAATACTATACATGCTACCGCTAAAGTAAATTTGCGATGCCATTCGATGAGATAAGCTGTAAGACCCTTTTGTTTTTCTGCATAATCATTTGCCAGTAACTCAATATTTGATTTTGCTGAATTCATTTGAATCTGAATTTTTTGCTGAATGCTTTGATTAACTGAGTCAGGTATGACCTGGTTAATGTTTTTTATGTTGCCTGCGCTGTTGAGGTCTGCCTGTACCAGGCCGGTGTCAGCATACTTTGTAAAACTGAAATACGGAGAAATTTCTGCCTGCGATCTTTTTTGAAAATAACTGCCCGTGTTTTTAAGCGAGTCTATTGTTTTACTTAGCTGCCGTATACTAAGCATCTTATAATTATCACTAAAAGCGCTGTCAGAAGTTTTATTCATTTTAAAACTGCTTAGATCAAGCATCTTTTTATACTCCTTAAAGCCAAGTCTTATAAATTCGGTATTGGTAGTAAGGCGGCTTCCTTTCTCCTGGTAGGTCCAGCCATTTCTTAAATCAAATTCAAGTTTGCTTCCCGGAACTACTTTCATAATGCCGCTTTCAGCAATAATAGTATTATCCTGCAGTCCATAGTTTTTTTCGTAAATCACTACATTTCTTATAGTATCTCCGTTTTTTGACTTTTGACCTATTTTAATGACATATCCTTCTATCTTGTCGTAAAATACACCTTCTTTAATGTCAAATGCAGGTTTAGATACTATAATATTATATTTAAGTGTATTTAATTTTAACACAGCTACTGGCATAATATTATTTGCAAAGAGAAAAGATATTCCCCCTATAAGAACAGCTACTATAAACAGCGGCTGCATAAAACGGAGCAAAGGAATACCGGCAGACTTGATAGCAACAAGCTCAAAGCTTTCTCCAAGATTGCCAAAAGTCATAATGGAAGAAAGCAGTAATGCCAGGGGTAAGGCAAGCGGAACCCAGTTAACGGCAACAAGGCCCGTTAAGTGTGCAAGTGTAGGCAGGTCGAGTCCTTTTCCTACAAGGTCATCTATATACAACCAAAAAAACTGCATTACCAATACAAACAATGCAATAAAAAATGTAGCGAAAAATGGTCCGATAAAAGATTTTATTATTAAGGCATCAAGTTTTTTAATCACTTTGCAAATAGTTTATATCCTTTACTCAATACTAGCAAATTTATTGCTTTGACTGTACGGGGAAACAGGATAAAATTTATATCTCAATTAATTAAACAAACATTATCATTTTCATAAAGCACTTTTTGATGACTCCTTCTCTTACCGCATACGAATTGCAACTGGCGACAGATCCCCAAATACTGATATCAAAAAACCTAATTATTCAAAAAGTTTACAAGCTTTTTGGAAGCGTTTCAGAAAAATACAAAGAAGAATTAGCTGATAAAATTTTCGACCGAAATCTTATCGGCCCTAAAATTTCACGCGGCGAAAATTATCATGGCCTTCCTTATGTGATCCTTGATTTTCCCCGTCAATTTAGTAAAGAGGAAACATTTGCCATAAGATCTTTTTTCTGGTGGGGAAATTTTTTCAGTATCACGCTGCATCTTGCCGGGCGGTATCAGCAGCAGTATGCTGCGGCTATTCAAAATGCAATTAATAATGATTTTTTTGCCGGCTGGTATATAGCCGCCACTGCAGGAAGTCAATGGGAACATCATTTTGGTATAAATAACTATGCATTACTTTCAGAAAAAATGCAAAGCAATATTGAAGAACTTCCTTTTTTGAAACTATCAAAAAAAATCCCACTGACTCAGTGGGATGAAGCAAATACCTTTTTTAGTGATAACTTCAGAATGTTAGCAGAAATTCTAAATACCTATGCCCCAATGCGGTGAAACAGATCTTTTACCTGGTATTCCCATAACTGGCTTTGGTCTTTAATTTCTTTTTTTTCTGCAAAATCTTTAATTATCAATATTGTTTGATTAGTAACTTCAGATTTATCAATTTCAAATTCAAAGTATTCTTCTTTAGGCGCTTTCAGCCATTGAAAACGCACAAATTTATTTTCCTGCATTTCAATAAGCTTAGCTTTTTCGGTCGAATCGTTCCAGGTAAAGGTGAAAATGTGTTCTTTATTTTCATCTACTTTATCAGCAAACCATTCGCCCAGACCTGCAGGGGTTGATAAAAATTCAAATAAGATACTCGGAGAACTTCTAACCGGATACTCCAGCGTGTATAATTGTTTTTTACTCATAATAATCGTTTATTGCAGAAACGAAAGTTTGCAATAATATAAAAATAATAATAGAGCTAAAATAATTTTTTTTCTTAACAGGAAATAAAGCACAATGTTTAATAAAATATATAATTTTTTTAAGCAAAATATAATAAATATAACAGGAAAAACAATGTTTTAACTTTAACTTATTAAATTTTTTTTTGTTACGTAAAACATTCTTACTTTGGTACCCGAAATCTCCCCCAATCTCTTCTAAAGTTATTTTATGTCAATCCATTTATTAGTTACCATTTAAAACTATGCAGTATTATGAGTATGCGTCAGCTCAAAATCACGAAATCAATTACAAATCGAGAATCTCAAAGTCTTGAAAAGTATTTACAGGAGATTGGAAAGGTAGAACTGCTTGCGGCAGAAGAAGAAGTAGCATTGGCAATCCGGATCAAAAAAGGGGACCAGGGAGCACTTGAGAGATTAACAAAAGCGAATTTGCGATTTGTCGTTTCGGTAGCGAAACAGTATCAAAATCAGGGATTAACCCTGCCGGACCTGATTAACGAAGGCAATGTCGGCCTCATCAAAGCCGCCCAGCGTTTTGATGAAACGCGAGGTTTTAAATTTATTTCTTATGCAGTATGGTGGATACGCCAAAATATTTTGCAGGCGCTGGCAGAGCAAAGCCGTATTGTAAGGTTGCCGCTGAACAAAGTAGGCCTGAACAACCGCATAAGCAAAGCATTTCAATTGCTCGAGCAGGAGTTTGAAAGAGAGCCTACTTCCGAAGAGTTAGCAGATGCTTTGGAAATTACTGCTGAGGAGGTGTCGTTGTCACAAATAATGTCGGTAAGGCATGTAAGTGTTGATAGCCCTCTGATGGAAGGTGAAGACAATACGTTGATAGATGTATTAGTAAATGAGAATGCAGACACAACTGATGAAAGACTGGTGCACGACGAGTCCTTACGAATAGAAATAGCCCGTTCACTCAGATCGCTTACAGAAAGGCAAAAAGATGTGCTTTGCTTTTTTTATGGAATAGGAGTAGATCATCCGTTGAGCCTCGAAGACATTGGTGAGCGTTATTCTCTTACCCGTGAAAGAGTGCGTCAGATAAAAGACAAGGCAATCACAAAGTTGCGTTCTACCTCCAGGTGTAAAGAGTTAAAAGTATACCTGGGCTAAATGGATCTCGGATTTCGCAGATTTATCTCAAATTTCGCAGATTAGTTTTCGATTTTATGGCTTGATTTTGAATATCGCAGAGGATTGTGGTGCTATTTTTATGAAGTTAGATAATTTGGTTAGAAAGGATTGAGCAATAGACAAAATGGGTGCATCCCAAATTGTCGTTTTCTAAAAATAGTTTAAATTTGGGAAACCAAACGTTTACCGCCATTCCCCCTATTCCGGAACAGAATTAAATTCTTTGGCTAACGGATGAACAGTCCGAACTTTATGCTGACTCTTTGCAAGGCCGATATAAACATTGGTGGTTTACAACCCCGTGCGTCATTCTGGTT